>Ga0310039_10000264_pt1 | contig 48149 bp, 37 predicted proteins | sample Sb_taG_4_FD_200460 | JGI IMG/M metagenome (GOLD analysis project Ga0310039, IMG submission 200460) | Peat soil microbial communities from Weissenstadt, Germany - Sb_50d_6_BS metaG (v2) (version 2) | ecosystem: Environmental > Terrestrial > Soil > Wetlands > Peat | place: Germany: Weissenstadt...
GGCAAAACTAGTGTCGCGATTGTGCGGCAAAACCGGTGTCGGAATTAACCGGCAAAACTCCTTGTCGACATTATGCGGCAAAACTGGATGTCGGGATTAGTCGGCAAAACCTTATGTCGGGTGACACGGCCGGCGGCCCCAGCGGCAGCAACGCCCGTAATGAACCACTTTTCGCCCTGGCTGTAGAGCATCTTCTCGCCATTGGCAGCGAGCTGAAACGCTGCGACGCCTTCGATCAACTTGTCTGTCTTGCGGGTTTCCAGATCGAACTTCTGCACGGTGATGTTGCCGGGGGGTCCGCCGGTGAGCGACGGCGGCGCGGCCATCGGCAGGATGGGCCGCTCGCTCAGGTAAAGGGTGCCCGCTTTGCCGGCCTGAAGGTTGTCGTAATTGCGGCTCGGCAGCGGCAATGCCAGGACGCGCTGACTGATTTTGTCCAGGTCGATCTTGGTGACGACGTTCTTTTCCTTCCCTGGAACGGCCCTGTCACTCTCTTTGCTCTTGTCGGCGGGTTTGTCTTTTTCTTCATCGCTCTCCGGGGCGAGTGGCGAGGGCAGGTCCTTATCGAGCACGATGAGATACACGCTCCGCGTTACGGGACGGTTCATCCCGGACATGTCGATACCGGTAGTGGTCGGCCCGATGTCTGTGCTCGCAGTAAAGTAGAGGTACTTGCCACTCTTGTCAAAGGCGGGATAGCGCGCGTCACTCATGCCGTCGGTAACCTGGTGGCTTTTTTTCTGCACGCTATCGTAGAGGAACACTCCTCGAAGACGGTTATCCAGAAGCTTGGTGTAGACGAGCCAGCGGCTGTCCGGCGACCAGGCGGCATCGAAGCTCCGGCCGCCGAAGTAAGTGTGGCTGTCCACCCTGGTCGACTTGCCTGTGCCCACGTCAAGACTCCAGAGCTGGAGGCGGTTATCGTTGTAGGCAATCTTTTTGCTGTCCGGCGACCAGACCGGGTTGTAGTACACGTTGGGAGTATCGCCCAGGGAAATGCGACGAGCCGGGCCGGTGCCCTTGGCATCGCGGAGGTGCAGCATGTACTCGCCGGACTCGTCGGAGAAGTAGGCGATCGTCTTGCCATCGGGGGACCAGGCCGGTTCGCGCTCGGCCGCCCCGGGGGTCTGGCTGAGGTTGCGAATGTCGCCTTTCTCCGCGGGCGCGGTGAGGATCTCTCCTCGGGCCTCGAAGGCAACCCGCGCACCGGTCGGCGACAAGGAGAAGCCTCTTATTCTCTTGGCCACCTTTTCATAGTGCGGCCGAATATCGGGGAAATCGCCCGTCAGGCGGACGTTGATCTTTCGTGCTTCCCCCGTGCGTGGATCAAAAGTGTGCAGCGAGCCGAACTGTTCGTAGACAATGGCGTCTGGCCCCACAGAGGCTGAAACGAGGTCATAGCCGTTGTTTTCCAGCTCTTTCCGGACCTGCTTCGTGGCAGGATCGTAGGAGAAGAGCGTCACGGGCCCGGCGCGATCCGAAAGGAAGTAGAGCTTGCCTTCGAACCACATCGGGCAGCTCTCGTTCGAATTCTCACGCGGGACCTTGGTGATGCGCGAATCGGCCAGGTTGGCGATCCAGATGGGTGAGGCGAGGCCGCCACGGTAGCGCTTCCAGGCGATGTACGCGTTGGGCACGGCCCGGCGGTTCCAGAAGGGCACATACGCAAGGTGGGTGCCGTCCGGAGAGAACGCGCCCTGTTCACCCATCGGTAAAGGTAATTCCGCGGGAAGGCCGGCGCCGGTTACTGGTATCGTGAACAGCTTGTTGTACCGGGAGTAACTATTTCGGCCGGAAGAGAAGAGAATGCCCTTGCCGTCCGGCGTCCAGCCCACGGCAACGTCGACGCCGGGATGAAACGTCAAGCGCCGCGGTTCACCGCCGGTGGCAGGGAGGACATAGACGTCCATGTTGCCATCGTATTCGCCGGTAAATGCAATTTGGCTGCCGTCCGGCGAAAAGATGGGGCCGAATTCCAACCCGGCGCCACTGGTGAGCCGGCGTGCTTCACCGCCCTCTCTGCCGACAATCCATAAATCGCCGGCGTACCCAAAAGCGACGTGGGTCTTGCTGAGAGTAGGCCGCTGGAGGAGAAGCGGTTTGTCCGACTCCGCCCGGCCCGTGCCTGCAACAACTACCAAGAGGGTAAGCGCGCTAAGGATTCGACGCATGGGATCATTACTCCTCGGTTCAGTGACAGGATTGCCGAGCTGCATCGGCGCCTCCTGAAAGCAGTTTAGCCAGTCGGCACGCCCAAGGCGAATCGCAACCGGACGACGAATTCGATGAGGACCAGGCTTTCAAAATGGATGCGAGGCACTCGGCCTTTTCCTGGCCGAGGCAAGAGCGGAGGAAGTGCGTTCCGAAGGGTGAAATGGGAACCGCTGTTCATTCCGCGGCCATCATGACGTCAGTTGGTTCGCTGGAGCGGCGTGGCGTGCGCTCTGGCGCCTGCGAACGAACAACCAGAGCGGCAAGCCGATCACAGCGATGAGCGGCAGCCAGGGCGTCAGGGCGACGAGAACAAGCGCCGTGCGTTGCGCAAAGGTAGCCAGGGCGCCCAGGGAACTCGCAAAGGTGCTGCTTACATTGGTCAGAAACGTGGGAGCCTGTGGTGGGACATAGTTCTTGTTCTCTTGCATTGTCAGAGTTACTGTCGTCAGAGTCGTGAGATTGTCGAGCATGCGCAGTCTGCCCTCCTGCAGCTCGATCTCTCCGCGGACCCGCGTCAGTTCATGCTCGACCTTGAGAATCTCTTCCAGTTTGCCCGTCGATTGTTCGAGGTGCTTGAGGAGCCTGGCTTCTTCGATTTTCTTGTTCTTGATGCGAGTTTCCAGATCGTAATATTCCTCGGTGACTTCCTGAGAGTCCACGTTGTTTCGCTCCGGCACACCCAGCTGGCTAACGTCTTCGATGAATGCGTCGAACTGGGCGGCGGGCACGCGGATCTTCCAGTGGCCGCGCCGAGGCGCGTCCTTGGAACCGCTAATGTCAGCCTGAGCAACATAGCAGTCCTTGCACTGACTGATGAGCTGCCGCAAATGGTGTTCTGCCTGGTCGAAATCATTGACGATCAGCTGCAGATCAGCTGTCCGAATGATTTGGCGAGGCAAGGGCGCTGACTTGCCATCCGCCGCCCCCTGAGCCACTGCGCCCACCGCGTCCCTTGGCTCGGCTCCAGGCCTCGCCGGCTCTGCAAGAGCCTTTTTCGCCCCCTTGGCAGAGCGCATGTCGCCACCACCGCGTTGGCTCTCGTCTGCCGCCCCGCATCCTAGAGAGGCAAGTACCAGCATCGCCAGCGGGAGGCACGGGATTCTCATGGGGATCGAGCCTTTCCAGGAAGAGAGACATTGAGATCGAATTGGAAAACTGCCCCTTCGTCACCGCAAGCCATGTTAGGGTCGGAGCAACGAGGCGCCTCCTCAATATAGACGATGCAATGGTCCTGCAATTATTCCCGCCTGGAAGAAGCGGGCCATTTGAACAGCTCTGGAACGCTGTTTATCCGGCAAGGGATGGCCGACTCGATAACACGACCTACAGCCGATTTTCCGCCTATGGCGGTTCTACATCGTGCCTGCCGGCACGACAGCGGCAACCTTTCCTCTAAAAATTGCCGCGCTCTGAATATCACGGTCCATAATCTACTCGGATCTAGATTGTCCGGGGCCTTGCGAGCGCCTCATTTCACGAAATTGCATCGGGGATGTGCCAATGCGTACGAGGAAAGTGGCCGCGAATCTTTTGGTCATATTCACCTTGCTCGGTTTTCTCGGCACCAGCAGGCCCGCGGCGGCGCAATTGATGTCCAAATGGGGCCATCCAGTCTTTACGATTGGTGAGACACCCTACGATTCCATCAACACCGGCCACGGCAATTATCCCGGAGGTCCGGGCTTCATCCCGGGCTACGGCTACTACCCCGGCGTGGTTGGCCCCGGTCATTATCCTTGGATGGATGGCCCCGGCGTTCCCTTCGACCGCCGCACGATCGCTCCGGAATTTCCAACTATGCCAGCGGATGGACGGCCCGCAGCCATGCCGTCGCCAGAAGCACCAGCTTCGCCGGATACCGCGCTCGTCATCGTGAAGCTGCCGGCAGAAGCCGAGTTGTGGATCGACGGCATCAAGACGACGCAAGAAGGAAGCTACCGGCGCTTTGCTACGCCGCCGCTACCCACTGGGCGCCCCCTCCGATACACGCTTCGCGTTCGCTGGCAGGTCAAGGACGCCGAGCTGAGTCGAGTCGAGGAGGTCCAGGTTGCGCCGGGCGGCACCTTCACAGTCAACTTCCTCACGACCGATTCCTGGACCGGCAAACGCCTGGAATCGATGATGCTGCCGGCCCCATGACAACGCTGAACTCTGCACATCTGGGCACTTCGCAGGATTGCGTCCGCAATTGCGTTATTCTCCCTTGACGAACCCATATCTCAGGAGATAATGTACTTCTGTTCATTTATTTTATGCCATTCCCAGCGGTGCTCTCATCGAGGACGATGCCATCATGGAATCGACCTGCCCCGTTGTCGGCCGGGATCTGCAACAGAACAAGCAGGAAGAGAGTGGGCCTCCATTGTGTCCTCTTTGCGGCGGTATCTTGCTTCTGCTTCGAAGCATGCTCCGCTGCCCTCGCTGCCAGTACAGCGCATGTGAAGACTGCGAGGGCGGCCTTCGATAAGCGCTGCTCTAAAGTTCCAGCACGAGAAAGGATGTGATTTGGAAATGGCCCTGAGGATACCTAGGCGACGGTATCCTCAGTCGTGAATTTGGGTGGCGCGCATCTCAAGCGGGGCCCTTCGTTGGATCGAAGTCGGCGACATTGGTCGCGAAGTTCCATATGTGACCGTCCGGATCGGTCAATTTGCAGAGACGGTCACCCCAGAACATGTCCTGCGGCGGAAAGATCACCTTGGCGCCTGCCGCGGTAGCGCGGGCAAAGAGTGCATCGACATCATCGCAGTAGACGTAGAGCGTCACCGGCGAGGCGGCGCCACTCGAGGCGGGGGCCTTTGTCGTGCTGCCGTATGCTCCCTCAGGCCCGAACATGATCATGCCATCGTGCCAGCCGAGTTCCACATGCGAGGTTCGGCCGTCCGGTCCAGGCATGACACTCTTCTTTTCGAAACCAAAAGCGCGCTGGTAAAAATCAAGCGCGGCATCGGCATCCTTTACGGTCAAATAAGGAGAGATCCAGGGCGTACCCGGGGGACGAGGCGGACGTTTGCTCATGGCTGCAGCTCCTTTCGATGCACTCATGACTATCAGGATCGAAGTCGAGTAATAAGATAACCATGAGTGAACAAATGTCAATGCCAATCCGAAACAGAAATCGCTAGACTTTTTGCGGACTCGTTCATCACTCCGCAAGGAAGATGCTGCACGGTCGCAGCCGAGAAAACCTGAAAGCGTTCATTACATGCCTGGTCACTTTGTAAACGCGCTGCGTACCGCTTTTGCCGAGCGAGGCGACCACGCCGCGCTGGTGCATCAGGGGCAATCGTATTCTTACAATGACCTCGAGCTGAGGGCTCGAAACTTTGCCGCTCGGCTTCAGCGTCTCGGAGTGGGCAAAGGCGATCGAGTCGCTCTCTATACGGCGGATAAACTGGCATTTCTGTTTGCCCACCTGGGCGTCCTGTGCGCCGGCGCGGTCTCTTTGCCGCTCAATCCGCGCTTCACGCGCGAGGAGATGCGGTTTTTCCTGAGCGACAGCGGCGCCAGCGTTGTAGTAGCCGCCGCCGACAGTTGCCAAGTCATCGAGGAGCTTCGCTCTGCTGCGCCGGAATTGCATGCGGTGATCTCCGACGCCGAGATTCGGGACATGCCACGTGGAGATTTCCGCGAACCCGCGCTGAGTGCGGAGGACCCTTGCCTCATCCTGTATAGCTCCGGAACGACGGGATGGCCGAAGGGCGTCGTGCATGACAATGCCAACGTTGCCTCCAGCCTCGAGGCCCTTCGGGCCGCCTGGGAGTTCACGGCGGAGGATGTAGTAGTCAACGTCCTGCCCCTGTTTCACACGCATGGTCTTTCGTTTGCGACGCACCTCAGCCTGCTCGCGGGAGCGTGCGTGATCCTCGAAGACAGTTTTCACCCGCAGGAGACGCTCGATGTCATCGGCCGCGGCACTGTCTTCATGGCGGTCCCGACAATCTACTATCGCTTCATGGAAGAACCGAAATTCCGCGCTGCGGTCAAGTCCTGGTCGCACGTGCGGCTATTCACTTGTGGATCGGCGCCAATTCGAGCCGAGGTCCTGCCGGAATTGCAGTCGATCCTGGGCCGGCCGGTGATCAATCGCTACGGCATGACGGAGGCACACGTCATTACAAGCCTGCCGCTTGATGGACCGTGGCCGAACGGCTCGGTCGGTTTGCCCTTGTCCGGCATCGAAGTGCGCATCGTGCAAGAAGACGATCAGCCGGCCCCGGCCGAAATCGTCGGCTCGGTGCATCTGCGTGGTCCGAATCTGTTCAAAGAATACTGGGGAAAACCTGAAGCGACTCACGCCGCTTTTCGGGACGGCTGGTTCGACACCGGCGATTTAGGGTATCTCGATGGCCAGGGCTTCCTGACCCTGGTAGGCCGTAAGAGCGACCTCATCATTACTAACGGATTCAACGTCTATCCTCAGGTAGTCGAGCGCGTGCTCAATGAGTGTCCCGGTGTGCTCGAATCTGCGGTCGTGGGCATCGCCGACAAACAGCGCGGTGAGCGCGTGGCTGCGGCCATCGTCCGGAGCGATCCGACTCTCGGGGAATCCCGCCTGCGCGACCACTGGAATGAGCGCCTAGTGGGTTACCAGCAGCCCAGGACGGTCGTGTTTGTCGACCAATTGCCGAGGAACGCATTGGGCAAGGTCGCACGCCAACAGCTGCGCGACGAGATCCTGAAGCTCCTCCAAAATTCAGGAGGCGAGGAATAAAGGGAGCAGTAGAACTGGAAAATAATCAGAGCCCAGAGCGTCACGCGACGGGCCATATGCGCGCCGTCCAACGCTCTGGGCTCCGATAAAGTTTCTTGCGTCGTTATTTCCCCAGGGGCACCGGTTGAGGCGGCAACGATGGATCAGATGACTGGGACTGCGGCGAAGGCGGTGCGGTCGTCACCGGCGGTGAGCCAGGCATCGCGCCAGGCGGCGGAGGCATGGGAACGACCGGCACAGCATCCAGATGTCGTGCGATCTCATCGAGAAGACGCTCGCAAACCTGCCGGTGCGTTCCGAATCCGCCGACGCGAACGCAAATGCGTGCGCCTTCGCCGTACCGCCCTGTAGGCATGATTATCACGCGTGCCTCGAAGTTTTCGGGTGTTCGGGTATCGATGTAGATGCCCCGGCGCAGCGGTCCTTCTCGATAAACCGGCATCTTTAGTTCTGTCAGGGCCGTGAGTGCAGCAGCCCGCGCTCCTCTGAAATTGATCCTGTAGTCGCCACACCACATGCCGTCGTGTTCGTAATAGGAATCGTACGAGTGGTGTGTCTCCAGAGTCTGGCAGCCGCTGTACAAAGAAGACAGGAGCACGAATCCAAAAACGGCGATAGCGTGTACGCTCGCTCGGCGCTGAGGTGTCATTCGGCTTCTCCTTGGCGCTGGGTCGGGCGAGGATTTTACCGCCTGGCCACGATCAAGCAAGGTCAGAATCCGACGTCATTTGGAAGATTGAGCAAGAGAGGCAAACAGGTAAAGCGTCGGCCGATCCGTGTCGGCCTGTTTCGAGCCAGCCCGAGAACACGAGCGAAATGCGAGAGACAAAATCTTGCGATCGAACAAAAAGCAGGCGCTGGCGAGATGAATTGCAAACGGCCTTGATTGGCGCACCCAAAGCTCATCTCGCCAGCGTCTCAGCGTTGTTGGTTATGCCTACCGGCCGATGTACGCCGGCGGATAGTAGGTAGTGCTGACGCGTGGGCGGCCGAACAGGCCGTAGCGCGTAGTCGTCACCGCGACGGGGGCCGAATAATACGACACCGGAGGGGCATAATACGATACCCTGGGGGCGTAATACGACACGGGAGGGGCGTAGTACGACACCGTGGGGGTGTAGTACGAGACGGGTGCTCCGTAGTAGTAGGAGACCTGAGGCGCGGGCGCGTAAACGACTGGCGGAGTGTAGTAGGTGACCGTGGGCGGTGGATAGTAGTACGACGCCGCCGGCTGGGCCAGCAGAATGGAGTCCGCCTTCGCCTGAGCGGTCCCGAAGAAGACACATCCGAGGACAGCGGCAGTCAGGCACAGAGTCCAAGAAGTTCGAATCATGGTGAGCCTCCGATTGTTCGAGTCATGAAAAGCATCTTGGGATATTCTAGCAAAGTCAGCCCAATTATTGGCAGCTGGCACTGGTCATGCAAAGGCTGCGGATCGCAGAAATGCTCGTGTCTTTGCCGAAAGGGCAGGCCAGTGAAGATGGGCGACTCGGGGAGGCCGTTGCATCTTCGCAGATGCTCCCAATCCTAACGACACTGCGAGCTTGGTATTAAGGGATTTGGGACATTGCTCTTCGATGAGGATGTCCAAGCCTCGCGAATAAGTCCGCAGGTGAAGAACGCGCTGCTAAGCCGGTACCCCGCTCAATTTTGGCGAGTGCGCAGGTGCACGCCTACTTCTCCTTGACCCGGCCCCTGAGGTGGCACGGCTCGCCGGCGAGCCGTGCCACCTCAGGCCGGGTTTAGCTGGAAGACCGCATAGGATGCCGCAGCATCGAGAGCAGCACCTGGCTGGCTGCCGCGCCCGCTCAAGGAGGGACCGTAACGATTAGGCGCCGGCTGCCAGGCTTGACGGTCAGTCCGAATAACTCGCTGCCAGAGGAAAGTCGAGCAGGAATCAATTCCGTAACATGATGCTTGCTCAAACTTTAAATGACTTCCACGGCTGGCCAATTGAATCAAGTCGCGCCCAATATTCCACCCAGTACAAATTCTACCCAGTTTTGCTATTTTATCTGCTCGTCAAAGACTGTTTGATAGAGAGGAACGTTGGTGGGAGCTTGCAATGTCACAATCGCAATCCAATCAGCTCGCCGCGGTCCCTCGCTGGCTCGTCATCGTGGGCAGCGTCGCGATCGCTGGTCACCTGGTCGCGGTACTCGCGATGGTTCTCGCTGCGCAGAGCGGTCCCTGGGTGACTCCCATGGGGCCCAGCACCGCGCTGCCGCCACCGTTTGCCGAATCTATCAATGAGTTCGCTTCGTCGAATTACTTGCGGTGGATCAAGATGACGAACGATTACCATTTCGCGAGTAACCATCCCGCGATGTCCGTGGCGACGCTCGAAGTACGGCTCAAGGACAATGACGGGAAAGAGCTGGCTACACTCAAATTCCCAGATGCGAAGGCCAATTTTTGGGTACAGCACAGGCAATCCTTGCTGGCGCGAGCGCTGGCCGAGGACCAGCCTGTGCAGCCCCTCACGGGAGAGTTTATTCCCGCGCCCGGTAGGCAGGTCTCCTCAGTACAAATCTGGGACGGGAAGCAAGATCTACAGCTGCGCACGGTTCCCGAGCATTTGATTCCGCGTGAACGGCCGGTCTTTCGCCCTTCAGAATGGTCGCTGTTGCTAGCCAGGTCCTACGCGCGTTTCCTGTGCCGGACTCAAGGTGCGGCCTCTGCCGAGGTGATCCGCCACACGCGCGAATCGCTCTCTCCCATGGTCTGGAGGGGTTTCAATCCACCGCCTGAATCGACTGAGGATTTGGTTGCCAACTTCGGGGATTTCAAGCCGTGAGCAAAAACCGATCCGTTCAACCTGCCGTGAAGGATTCCCAGGAGCGGATGCCGCGCGCCACAGGCTTGGTCCAGGCGTGGGTGCGCTTCTGGTTCACGCCTGCGGACCCCGTCGGTTTGCATGCAGTGCGTCTGCTTACGGGCCTACTGTTCATCGCCTGGCTGTTGCCTTTTGCCGGCCACCAGGACGCCCTGTTCGGGCTTAAGGGTTGGTTCGATCTAGGCGCCTACAAGGAAGCTAGTCATCTCCCCGATGGGCCTCCCCAGCCGTTCAGCTGGTCCGTTCTCTACCTCTGTGGCTCTGATCCGACCTTGCTCGCAATCGCCTACTGGGCCGCGATCGGCATCTTTGCCCTCTTCTCTCTCGGAATCTGGACTCGGCTCACGGCCGTCTTGAGCTGGGTAATGGTCGTGTCGTTCACGGCGAATCCTGCGAGTCCTTACGATGGTGACGCCCTTCTGGCAATTCTTGCGTTCTACCTGATGATCGGTTACTTGCTGCTCGATCAGAGAACGTTGAAGCAGTCGTTGTGGGCGCGCTTGCTGGGTCCGGGCGAAACCTTCCTTCTAGGTCGGGCACGCGGGCGTGATAGCCTTTACCCGGCGACGAGCCTTGGCGCCAATATCGCACTAAGGCTGCTGCAGGTGCATTTTGCCATTGTCATGGTCACGAGCGGCCTGACGAAGCTACAGTTCGGAGACTGGTGGACGGGGGCCGCCCTGTGGTATCCTCTCTATCCTCCCTTTCGAGCAACGCTCGCGCAGGTCCAGGCGCAAACTCCACATGCAAAACTTTACATGACGGCCCTGAGCCTGGCGGCTTATGCCATCCTCGCCTGGCAGATCGTATTCCCCATGTTTGCCTGGAAGCCGCGCTGGCGACCGGTTTTGCTCGGCGGCGTCGTGCTCGGTTGGCTCGGAACTGCGTTCATCTATGAATTACCGCTCTTCGGGCCGGCAATTTGTATCGGTTGCTTGAGTTATCTCACGGCAACCGAATGGCATGCAATTATTCGACTCCTAGCCCGGATTCCGGGACTGCGGGCGCTCTCCGCCGCCTTGCCGGCAGCTACGTGGGAGCCTCCGGGACCGAGCAACAGGATGTCAACTCCAGCCGTGCTTGCGACTTCAAAGTCTCGGTAATTTCCCCGCGAGATGATAGGAACCTGGGCGCGCGCTTATATGTGAGGCGCGCGTTACTTGGATTCAGCGCCAGAGCCAGGATCGGCGCCCGCGCCATGGGGCGGACTTTCCTTCGTCTTTTCGCCTTTCGCGGGCGAGAACTTCAATGCGGCTGAGTTCATACAGTAGCGAAGTCCAGTCGGTCGCGGACCATCTTCGAACACGTGGCCAAGGTGCGCGTCGCAACGACTGCAAAGGACTTCTGTCCGGGTCATGAGCAAGCTGCGGTCGCTGTGCTGAGAAACATTTTCCTTATCCGTCGGCTGCCAGAAACTTGGCCAGCCCGTGCCTGAATCGAACTTGGTCGAGGAATCAAACAAAGGTTGGCCGCAGCAGACGCAGGTGTAGACTCCCTCCTCCTTCGTGTTCCAGTAAGCACCGGTGAAGGCCCGCTCCGTGCCCTTCTGGCGCGCGATTCGGAATTGTTCGTCCGTTAACTCCTTCCGCCACTCGGCATCGCTTTTCTCGAGTTTTCCTCCCACGGGTACACCTTCTCTTTCTAGGGGATTAGCAGCGGGGCCATCAGAAGGCCATCCGTACCAGATACAGGCTGCCGCGACAGCGAGCAAGCAAGCGACGGCGTAGCGCAGGGTTGTTCTCCTCTGTTGATTATAACGAGCTAGCATGGCATCGCGAAGGCATCGAGTTACTCGATCAGGCACTGCGCTCAGCATCCAGGGTCGTTCCTTGCCCATTGCGCACGGATGCAACTGTCGGCGCGTGCGGGGGAGCATGACCATTTTCGTGCCAGTCCTCGAGTCGCACGGCGACTCGTTTCGAGACGCCCGATTCTTGCATGGTGATGCCGTAAAGCACGTCGGCGACGGTCATGGTGCGCTTGGAGTGCGTGATGATGATGAAGTGGGAGCGATCGAGGAATTCGTGCAAGACTTCGGTGAAGCGGCCGATGTTTGCCTCGTCCAGGGCGGCATCCACTTCGTCCAGGATGCAGAACGGACTCGGCTTGCTGCGGAAGATCGCCAGGAGCAGGGCAACCGCAGTCATGGTCTTTTCGCCGCCGCTCATGAGTGAAATGCTTCGCAATTCCTTGCCCGGCGGGCGGGCAATAATCTCGATGCCTGTCTCGAGGATGTCGTTCTCGTCTTCCAGGACGATATCTGCCATGCCGCCGCCGAACAGCTTTCGGAACAGCTCCTGAAAGTGATTGCGGATAGTGGCAAAAGCGTCGACAAATAGCCGGCGGCTGTCCTGGTTGATCTTGGCGATGATGTCTTCCAGCGAACGCTTGGCGGCTGTCAGGTCGTCGAGCTGCGCTTTCAGAGTGGCAGAGCGCGTCTCCAGCTCGGCTAATTCTTGCAACGATTCGAGATTTACGCTGCCCAGGCGACTCAACTTGCGCCGCAATTCCGCGATCTCCTCGTTGACCGTGTCCGGGTCCGCGAGATGCGTAATCGCGGGGGCGGCGGTGCTCCTTTGCGCGGACTCGTTTGCCGCAGTCTGTTCGTCCAGGGGCCGTTCCGCGTGTTCTTGCTCGACCGCCAGCGCTTGCTGGTACACCTCCGCCAGGTCAAGCTGATAATCCTCGCGTAGCCGCTCCACAAGCGCGTCACGCCGATGCCGGATGTCATTGACTTCAAGTTCGCGCGCGTGCGATTGTTCCTGTTGATTCCTCCAGGCTTCCCTCGCCTGGTGGGCCTGCTCGGCCGAGATTTGCTTCTCCTGGCGCTGCGCATCGCGTTGCCGGCTCGACTCGGCCAGTTGTCGCTCCGCAGCTTCTTTCTCCAGGTAATGACGTGCCAGGGCCGACGATGCACGCAACATCGTCTGCTTGCTTTCAAGCAGACGTGCCCGCGCAGCGGTGAGATGTTGCTCGCCCTGCGCCCATTCCCGACGGCGCTGCTCCAGATCGGCTTCGATCTGGGCGTACTTGGCACGCAGAGCGGCGAAACGCTCTTCGACCTGGGCCAGGGCGACTTTCGCGGCCGTACAGGCTTGCTGGCGCTGTTCGCGTTGCTGCTCGCGGTCGCGGATCTCGCGGTGCGCCTCTTCGAGTTTTCTTTGAAGCACCTGAACTTGATGCTCGGCCTCGTGAGCCAGGCGCTGGGCTTCACTCCAGGATTGCTCCAGGTGTTCGATCTCCTGTTCCACTCCGCTGATTTCCGTGCGGCTGAGCACCACTTCTTCGTGCAGGCCCGCGCGTCGGTGCTGATGCTGGCCGATGCGGGCGCGCAAGTCGGCGGCCTGGTCCGTGAGAACTACCAGTTCTTCCTGAGCGCCCGCCAATTCCTGATTCAGTACAGCCGCCCGGCTGCGCAGGTCGGCCAGGTCCCGATCAGCCTCGGCAATGCGTTGGCCCAGGGCCGCCGCCGCATCGCGCAATTCGCGCAGCTCACTCTTGCGCGAGAGGATGCCGGTTTCGGCGTGGTGGATGCCGGTGGTCAGCGTACCATCGTCCTCCAGTACTTCACCGTCGAGGGTCACAAATCGGTAGCCGCTTGTATGTGCGGCGACGGCACGCGCCGTCTCCAGGTCGCGCACGATCAGCGTTTGCCCGAGCAACTGCGCCGGTAGGTCGGCCAATTCCGGATTTTCGAAACTCACGAGATGTTCGGCAAGCGCGACCATGCCCGGATGTGTCGGCAAACCTTCCGGCGAGCGCGGCATGCGCACTCGGCTCAAGGGCGATAGCTCGATCAAGCGATTGGCATGACCGGGCCTGTTTTCTGCTGTGGCCGGCGTGAGCGGCAGGAAGCTCACCCGGCTCAAGAGGGGCTGGCCCCGTTGCTGCAGGGCTTCGCGGAGAAGACCCATGTCTCTTACCAGGAAACGCTGGGCACGCTCCCCAAGCGCCAGGTCGATGAGCGGGGCGTATTCGTGGCGAACCTGGATGAAATCGGCGACGATGCCCAGCACGGTCCTCCAGGGCCCAGGGTCCGGCTGTTCGAGAATGCCCAGGACTTCCTTTGCACCAGTGCCGAGTCCTTCGCGGCTGCGTTCCAATCCTTCCAGCACCTCGATGCGGCTGGTCACGCCGCTGCGCTCGGCGCGAAGCTCGGCGCAGATGCGCCGCATGTCCTCCTCAAGATGCTGAATGCGGTCCCGTTCTTGCCGGCGCTCGCTCAGATGCTGACGCGCAGCATTGAGCCGAGTTTGCAATGCCTCGTCAGCCTCGGTGAGGGCCTGCAGTTCGAGGTCGATCGAGGCCAGATGCTCCACGGCTTGCTCGGTCTTGAGCCGCAGACGTTCGCGTCCTCGACGCAGATTGTCGAGATGCGCCTTGTAGCTGACCGCGTCGTTCTGCAAGCGCGCTGCTTGCTGCATTTGCTCGAGGTGATCCGCCTTGTCCGCTTCGATCTGAGTCTGCAATTCCGTCATTCTACCGACGGTCGCATCGAGTTCCTGTTCCAGCGCTGCCACCCCTTGGCGTTGTTCCTGGCATAGAGTCTCGACCCCTGTAACTTCATTCCTTGCCCGGTCGGCTGCCTCAGCAAGAACGGCGACGCGAACGTTCAGTTCGGAGATGCGCGTCCGCATTTGGGCCAAGTCGGTTTCAAGATCCACCGCCAACGAGGACTCGTGGCTCAGCGTGGTCTCTTCGGTGGCAATCCACTGGCGAGCCTGAGCGAGTAGGGTTTCTTGCTCGTGCGTTGCCTCTTCAAGCCGGGCGAGCACGGTCTCCAGGCGGCGCGTGTCCGCCTCGAAGGCCTCTGCCTGGTTCGCATACTCCTCCAGGCCCGCGCGCAGGCCGTCGAGGACCGCCGTCTCCGCCCGAAGGCGCTCCGCGAATTCGTGGAACTCCTTGAGGCCGAGAGCAACCCGCAACTCCTTGAGGTGGGCGCTATATTCCTGAAAACGTTGGGCTTTGGCCGCCTGCAGCTTCACGCTGCGGAGTTGTTTCTCCACCTCATCGACAATGTCCTGAAGGCGTTGTAGATTCTGATCGACGCGTTCGAGCTTGCGCGAGGCCTCTGTTTTTTTCGCCTTGAATCGACTAATGCCGGCCGCCTCCTCGAAAATCGTCCGCCGATCCTTGGTCGAGGCCTGCAAAAGGACGTCGACTCGGCCTTGCTCGATCACGCAGTAGGCATCGGTTCCGGCACCGCTGCCGAGAAAGAGTTCTTTGATGTCCTTGAGCCGGCTGAGCTGCTGGTTGATGAGGTATTCGCCCTCGCCGTCGCGATAGACGCGGCGCGTGATCTGCACTTCTTCCGCATCGGTGACGAGGATGCGGCGGCGATTGTCAAACGTCATCGTCACCTCGGCCAGGCCGAGGCTCCGGCGGGACGTCGAGCCGTTGAAGATCACGTCCGCCATCTCGCCGCCGCGCAAGCTTTTGGCACTTTGTTCCCCTAGCACCCAGCGCACGGCGTCGACGATGTTGCTCTTGCCGCTGCCGTTGGGGCCGACGATGGCCGTGATGCCGGCGGGGAAATCGAACTGCGTTTTGTCAGCGAAGCTCTTGAATCCCACCAGTTCCAGGCGCTTGAGCATGAAGCATCTCCACGGCGCTGCGATTGCCCAATCCTTGCCCTCGGAATAGTCGACGCACTACGATGTCGGCCGCACTCTCACGCTTTGCGTGTGAATGAGGGCAATCCCTAGTTCATGTTCTCTATCGCGCTCCAGTTCGGCAATAGGACGCGAACGAAAAAGAGCCGGGACCTGTCGATCTGAGATGTCACATCTTCAGATCGACATATCTCGGCTTCGGCGTTCAACGAAATCGCCTGTCTTCTGCTGCGCGGCTCCAAGCAAGTTTCGCCGACTCAGCGGTTACTGTCCCAGGCGGGTATTACCTTTGTCGAAGAGCGTCGGAGTGGCGTTGAAATCTCCCTTGGCGTCAAGCACTTCCTGCGGTGTTTGTAGCAACTCCGGATCATCCGTGCCAGCCTTGGACAGATCGTAGACCGTGGTCAGCTGCGGCAGTGCATCGACCGCCACCTTGCAGCTCAGACATTGCAAACGGTCCGCGCGATGCAGCAATTCCACGACCTCGGGATAGCTGGCGCCCATCTCGGCCATGGCGTGCAGCACTTCTTCCAATTTGAGAGAACATTGTCGCTGTCTGCTGCCGGTGCGCGTGGAAATGTGGCTGATGGTGCAATGGTCGTCTTCTCGGCCGGCGGTAATCGTGAAGTCGCCCGCAAGGATCGGGAAGGGTGGAATGAGGGAGATATCGTCGCCAAACAAAACGATCTCCGCCCGATTCCGGACCGATAGATGCACGAGCGCCGGCGAGCCGGGAGCTACTCGATGCAGCCAGAATGTGTGATCGAGCTGCTCGCCGTGAATCGATTCCTCATGTTCATCCAGAGCACGCAGGGCGCGGAACGCACCATAGCGCGTTTCCGGGGCGGTGTCTTCCAGGAGTTTGCGGAGTTCAACGTGGCTGACGGCTTCGTTCAAGGAAGCCAGCGCCGTTAAACTGAAGGCCCGCAACACCGGCTGTTCCTTGACGATTCGGGCCAGTTCTTCACCGCAGCTTGGGCAGTTCAAATAGGCCAGCGCCTCAGCCGAGCAAAAACGCACGAGTGCATGGTCGCTCGTCAAGCCGTGTTTCAAAGCCGGAATGCTCTCGTCGCCGAGCGCTTCCAGGCGCAGAGCCGCGGTCACTGCATGCGCTGGATCGAGAAGCTGCGCCGCTAGATGCTTTCGGTAAGGAAGGCGTTCTGCCGGTGCTTCCATCAAGGGTATGAGACGAACGACCCTGAGATAGCGCGGCAAGTTCAGCTTGTACTGCGCGGGGACATTGAGCGCGATCGAGAACTTGTCCCTGGCAGCCGCCATGTCACCCTGAAAGGCCCCGTGAAAGGTCTCGTTGATGCGGGCAGCAACAGCCTGAGCTACTCGGCCGAACTGCTGATCGCTGTTCAAAGCGAGGTAGAACGGGCGGTCCATGAGGGACCGGCCGCCGCCCCAAATGCGGGCTTGACGCATTTTCCCGGAGTCGTCGCCGTCGCCCAGTCCAACCAAAAGTTGTCCCTCGGCACGGGCCACCTTGTGACCCGGGATGAATTGGTCGCCGCCTTGGGTGCTTGGAGCAAATACCTTGTCGATATTCCTCTTGTTCTCGAAGTTGAGGAGGGGGCATTCCAGCAATCGGCCGCCGCGCAGGCTGGTTGTCCGGCTTTCGCGCGGCAGCGTGATTTCGACATCGAGAGGATCGTCCTTGCGTGCGCCAGGCGGTATCAACGCCGTCACCAGCACGAGCGAAGTTGATGGAGACGACAGAACTTCCTTGACATGCTCCATCGGGACTTTATTTTTGTGGAGCTGGTTTTCGAGCATCGTGCGATAAACGCCCGGAGGCGCGCCGCCGCCGGTGCCATCCAGGTCGACCACCAGGCCCACGCCCGTGACGGGCAGAGACTCGGCATTGGCAACGGTGGTCATGTCGCCAATTGTTTTGATTTCAGGGACCTTTTCCTTTTCCGTCTCGTCTTCGGCCTGCAACCGAGTCTGCTGGTGGGCGCATCCGACCAGGCCCAGCAATAATGCCCCAAGCACCAAAATGCGCTGGTTCATCGCTACTTCCTCGCTTGCAAGCGCAGCACTTCCGGGTCCGGACTCGGTCCGGGATGCGCACTCACAAAGGACTAAACTGTTCTGTAAGGAGGCGGGACCATAAGGATTCAGTCCATCCGTGTCAAGACACGATTCAGCGACGAAAGCGGTTAGCGCGGTAGCGCTTGTTCTCGCCTCGCCGCCGCTCTGGGGAGAGAGGGTATAGGTCCTAGGGGTCCTATAGGACCTATGCTCGCCTCGCGTCCGCGAAGGCCATCTTCCAGCGACTCCGGAGCCCTGTCGTGGCCAAAAGTGCGTAAAATAATTAGGGCTATTAGAATTGGCAGCACTGGAAGCGTCAGGGCGGGAAATGAACCAAGGCGGATTGGACACACTTTTAAGTATTCTGCGCCACTGTGCGCAGAGCGAACCGAACCCATGGTATCCGTCGAAAGACGGCGCGCCAACGATTCTGCCCCGCAATGAATTGGACGCCCTGCTCGATCAACTGCGCCTTGGCGGCTTGCTTCGGCTGACCGACTGGGTTCCCGGTTCGGGCCAGGGATATGCCCTGACGGCGGCGGGAAAGTATGTCCTCGAAAGTCCGCGCGAGTTGGCAAGCCTGCAAAACGGGCTCGCCCAGCCAGATCGAAAAGGGAGTCAGGAACAAGCCGCCGAGGCGAGTGACCCTTTCCTGAGCCAGGAGCGTTACGCAATTGTACGCGACGCCCTGCTGAGTCCTGTTGCCCCGACGCTGACGATCGCGCTGATCCTGCTCAATGTGATCTGGTTCCTGGTTGGCTTTGTGGAGGCCCTCCAGGCGCACATCCCCGCAAACACTTTTTTGTTTGCAAGTTCCCCCGTCATCCTCGAGCGCACGGGAGCGCTCCGCGGGGACTTCATCGTGCAGGGGCAATGGTGGCGCTTGCTCAGCTGCTGCTTCGTTCACATCGGCTTGGTGCACCTTGGCATGAACATGTGGTCGCTTTACATAATCGGCAAGATCCAGGAGAGCATGTGGGGCCGTCTCCGCTTGCTTGCGATCTACCTGATCGCCGGCCTAGGGGGCAGCTGCGCAATGGTCATTAGCAATCCCCATGTGCTTGGAGCGGGAGCCTCCGGCGCCCTTTTCGGTCTCATGTCTTCCCTTACCGTCTGGATTATCTTCAATCGTAAGTACATCGGCCGCCAGGCGACTGCCTGGCTTAGACGGCTGGCCATGGTCTTCGTGCTGAACATGTTCATCAGCAGTCTGCCAGGCATCAGCGCTTCCGCCCACATTGGCGGAGCAATCGTGGGTCTCATTGCAGCCGTGCTCTTCATGGAACAGCGCTTTCGGCACGGCATCCTGAGCTGGTTGTCACTGGCCGGCGTCTTGGCGCTGCCTGTGATCTGCATTGCGGCGGTGCTGGAGTCTCAAAAGCGCGACGAGCGCTGGGACTCGCTGGACTTCAAGTACGTGCGCTTGCCTCTCGTAATGGAGGCAAACGAGGAGGCGGCCCGCATCCGGGAACAGAAGATCGAGCCAATCCTTCGCCATGGAGTGGGTGACCTCTCCATGGATGAAGTAAAGCACGTCCTCGATGCTTCGAAAGAAGCTCGTGCGAGCCTCGACCGTGGCATAGACATCCTGAGCAATGCCGGGCCCTACCGCGACAAAGAAACGGAGACATTGCGGGCGCAAGATCTCGCAATAATCAAACGCAAGAGAACAGTATTTGAGAAAGTTGAGGTGGACGACTTTGCCGGCCCCTTGGCGCGCGATATTCGACGGCAAGCACTGAAGGCAATTCAGAACGAAGTTCTCGAAGAGTTGAAGCTGGCTCCTCAGCAGCGCGATCCGCAAGCCGTGGCAGCGGCACTTGCTGTTCTCAAGCAACAGCAAGCAGAAATGGCCAAAGCAGACGAACTCCTGAGGAACGCAGGCCCCTATTCCAGTAAGACCGTGGAGACCCGCCGGGAGTACGTAGGCAATCTCCTCTCAGCCCAGGAGAAACTTTTTGCCTTGATCGCCGATCGCCTGGGGCAGGGTGCCGCCTGGACCACTGAGAAACAAAAGGAATTCGATAACCAGTTCCAGCAGTTGAACAAGGTTCTCGATCTCCGTGACCTATTTCATATTGGCTGACTAGCGGATTGCCTGCATCTGCAATTGGTAGCTGTAGTATAAAACGAAGAAGACAGCGAGGCAGGCAAAGCTGACGAGCGCGGCGCTGGTGCGTGGCCGGTAGCGCGCCACTACGAGCACGACACCGACAACGACCGTGATCGCTGCGATCTTGAAGATCACTAGCCCTTGCCAGCCGAAGCGTTCCAGCCAGGCTTTGGCAAACGGATTCCCTTCATTGATGTGGCCGCCACTGTTCTGGATGATCAGCCACGTAATATACAGGTCCGCCAGGCTGAGAAGGACGAAGAGAGCGAGTCCGTAGGCAGAGAGGATTTTGGCATTCATGGCTGGCATCGTCTGGGTTCTCTAAGCATCTAATCACTTTGTACAGGTCCGCAGGACTGTCTGGCTGCTTATTTTCGTCCAATTACTAGAATAATATGCGTATGTTCGGGTGCGGGGCCTTGCGCCACTGGTAGCGCAGAGACTCCACTTGCCAAGACAGCTGGTAGTGAAGTTGGCAATTGAAGATCGGGCCCGTTGGATTTCAATAAGTCTCATCGAATCGCGAACTACTGTTAGCGGGGCAGTTCGGTCATTGGTTTTCTGGAAATATCGCGAACCGCGGAGATAAAGCAAAATGGCGTAATGGCGTGAATGTTGAAGAGCACCCTTCCCGAGTATTGAGAGAAGCCGACTGTGAGCACTCCCATCGATCCCTCTGGCAACAAACCGCTATTCTCCTCCCTCGAGGCCTCGCAGCCCGTGAGCGTTGCTCCGCGCCACCCGTTGGGATTGCCGGCCGGCAGCGTGCGGGCACTCCTGGCGCTCATGATCCTTGGGCTGATCTGGGCGCTGGTCGCCCTGCAACAGACGCAAAACATCAAGCCGCCTCCAATCTACTTGTATTACCTGATGTTCCTGGCGCTCGGCCATTTTTTTGCCGCCCACGGCAAATCGATCGCTGGTAAAGGATCCTCGGAGCCCTCGCCTCTGCATTTGCCTCGCGGCGTGATTCGCACGCTCCTCCTCCTTGGGTTTGTGGCAGTTTTCGCCTGGCGTTATTACAAACTCCAGGATTTCGATAGCTTTCTCAAGCTCCCGGGCCCGAGTGACAGTGATGAACAACCCTTCCTTCCGTTCGTTCTCGTGGGGGCTTTCTTCCTGGGCATTCTCTCCACTCGTCTGGTCCGCCTGGGTCGGGGCAGTTCGGATGCAACGCCTTACTGGTTCCAGGACGTCCTCGCTTGGATTTCCCTGTTAGCAATGCTCGGGCTGGTGGCCGAGGTCATCATTCTCGTCGTGATAAATCCAACGCTCGAGCCTGAGCGCCAATTGACGATGAAGAATTGGCAAATGGCATTGGCGGCAGTAATCAGCTTTTACTTCGGCGTCCGCTCTTGAGTCACTTCGGACATGGTTCCGTGCCCGGCTGTGGGTTGCCCCTGCGCTCTCGTCCTCGATTAGTTGCGTTGGCAGGAACTGGCATGGATACCCCCTTTGACCCTCTTTTGCATCGTCGTGACGAAGCAACTTTCTCATTGACCTCGCACCCCACGCTGTCGCATAATGATTGCAACCGGTAACACGATAGAAAAAGGTCGTGCGCCAGGAGGCGGCCTGTTCCCGCGTGGGACAGGTTCCGGCATCATGGAGGATGTGCGTTTTAGTTACTAAAGTTATTGGTTGTAAAAAGAGGTCCGCCGCTGTCGGGAAAAACGCATTGGCGTGTGGCCGGGAGCGCTGCGGTAATCGACACCAACCCTGGAACAAGGCACCACGAACAAGCCTGCGGTTTCCAATGGTACTTGTCTTTTTGCTGTGGATGAGCTTGGTGCTTGGAGGAGCGGCCGGAGGTCTCTGGCTGGTGGAGGCTCTGCGCGGTAACTGGCTTCGATTGGCACGGGTGCGTGCGCCGCTGCGCCGCCCCGTATGGCGGAGTGACTGGGGTGTTCCCTACCCTAGCATCGAGGGGAGTAGGTTCCTGTACCGGCAACGACAACTTGTAGCCCGCGCCGGGTGGCGTCCCGTTTTCTTGCTCACTCATCCCGCAATCTGGTTCCTATCCCACCGTTTCGGTTGCCTTGGCCCTTACCGACTAAGGCCCCAGAGGCAAGGAAACGCTTTACGTGCCAACGTCACCGCGAAAATGACCCGGAGTGATACTGCGTTTTGCCAGTTGGTTCGGTTTTACGGCAGCATACTGATCCTTGGTGCCCACTTGCCATTGATTCGAGAGTGAGGACGAGACGGTGCATTAGTCCCCCCGCGCTGGTTACGCGCGCGGTGAATCTCCTGTTTTCCCTCTAGCTTAGCGGGCCGCCAACTGGAGTGGCCCATGGAATTCCTTCCTTACCTGGTGGGCGCTCTGGTCGCTGTTATGATCGCCGTGCCGGCCGGTTACGGGATCGCCCGTTTCCTGGATCGCTCGCGCGAGAGCAGCGCCCGGGGTGAAGCCACCAAGATCATCGATCAAGCGAAAAGACAGGCCGACAACTTACTGAAAGAATCCGAGCTGAAGGCAAAGGACGAAGTCTTCAAAAAGCGTGAAGAGTTCAATCGCGAACTCGACCAGAGTCGCGCCGAGGTTCGCGAGCAAGAGCGCCGGCTCGAAAAGCGCGAGGATGTGCTCGATCAAAAGCATCAAGTTCAATTGAAGAAGGAGCGAACCCTCGAGCATCTGCAACGAAAACTGGACGAGAAACGTAAGCACGTCGACAAGCGCTCTCAGGATCTCGACCACCTGATCGAGGAGCAAACCGAGAAATTGCATCAAATCACCGGCATGAGCCGGGAGCAGGCTGAGGCCCTCTTGCTGGAACGCCTGGAAATCGCGCTCAGCGAGGAAGTTGCCAGTCGCATTCAAAAGCGGGAGGAGCACATTCGCGTCACGGCCGAGGAGAAGGCCCGTGAAATCCTGGCGACGGCCATCCAGCGCTTCGGGGCGGCACACACCGCGGATACCACCGTCAGCACCGTGGACATTCCCAGCGACGACATGAAAGGCCGGATCATCGGCCGCGAAGGCCGAAACATCCGCACCTTCGAGAAGTCCACCGGCGTGGACGTCATCGTCGATGACACGCCGGGAGTCGTGATTGTCAGCGCCTTCGACAATGTTCGCCGGGAAATTGCCCGCCTGGCGCTCACCAAGCTTATCCAGGACGGCCGCATCCATCCCTCGCGGATCGAGGAAGTGGTTAAGGAGACACAAGAAGAGATGGAGAAGCACATCCTGGAAGTCGGCAAGACGGCTGTGCTGGAGGCCAACGTCAACCCGGTCAACGAAAAGCTCATGCAGCTCCTGGGCAGGCTCAAGTTCCGGACGAGTTACAGCCAAAACGTACTGCAACACAGCCTGGAGGTGGCCCATCTGAGCGGCCTGATGGCCGAGGAACTGGGACTGAATGGGCAGCTGGCCCGTCGCTGCGGGTTGCTCCACGATGTGGGTAAGGCGGCCGACCACGAAATGGAGGGCGGCCACCCCAAGGTCGGCGCCGAATTGGCCAAGCGCTACGGCGAGACGAGCAAGGAGGTCTTGCACGCCATCATCGGCCATCACGATGACGTCACCATCGACCACGTCTATACAGTGCTGGTCGCCTCGGCAGACGCGATCAGTGCATCTCGACCGGGGGCGCGACGCGAGACTTTGGAGAAATACGTCAAGCGTTTGGAAGAGCTGGAAGCCGTGGCGTCCAGCTTTCCGGGGATCGAGCACGCCTACGCCATCCAGGCTGGTCGCGAGGTGCGCGTCATCGCCAGTGCCTCGCAGACTTCCGACAGCGATGCCGTCCGCATCTGCCGCGACATCGCCAAAGCCATCGAGGAACAGCTGAACTACCCCGGCGAAATCAAGGTGACCGTAGTTCGCGAAACGCGAGCGGTGGAGTTCGCGCGCTAGGCTCGGAGAGAAGGTGAAATAGGTCCCATAGGACCCATAGGACCTATCCCTCTCGGACAAACTTTGAGGGTTAAGGATCCAAGCAATGCGAGTTCTGTTCCTCGGCGACATTGTCGGCAAGCCAGGCGTGGCGTTCGTGAAACGGGCGCTGCCGCTGGTGATCGGGCGGGAAGGCATCGATCTCGTAATTGCCGATGCGGAGAATGCCGCGGATGGTTCCGGTTTGACACCCAAGGATTACCGGCAACTGCGCCAGGCAGGAGTGGACCTGGTGACGCTTGGGGACCATGTCTACCGCAAGAAGGACATTATCGCGACGCTAGAGCAGGATGAGCGCATTTGCAGACCAGCTAATTTCCCGGACGGGGCTCCGGGTCGCGATTTTGCCAGCGCTGCTGCCAAGGATGGAACGATGGTGGCGGCCTTTTGCTTGCTTGGTCGCACGTACATGCGGCCTGTCGAGTGTCCCTATCGAGCGGCAGACCGCGTTCTCGGGCAACTTGCAACCAAGACGCGGTGCGTGATCGTAGACATGCACGCCGAAGCGACTGCAGATAAGTATCTGATGGCTCACCATCTCAAGGGGCGCGTGAGCGCCGTGATCGGGACACACACGCATGTGCCCACGGCAGACGAGCAGGTCCTGCCCGGAGGCACCGCTTTCATCTGCGATGTAGGCATGACAGGACCTTACGATAGCATCCTGGGGCGCAGGATCGATCGCGTGCTCTCGACGGCCGTCACATTTGTCCCGACTCCATTCGATGTGGCGACGGGCGACCTGCGCCTGGGAGGCGCCGTCGTCGACATTGACCTGGCCACAGGTCAGGCGACCAGCATTCGGCGGCTCATGGTGAATGAGGAAATGCTCGCGGGCATGCTGAAAGTGCGAGAACCGAGAGAACCAATTCGAGCACCCATGTAAGGCACCCTCGCCCCCGTTCCCGGGGGCGAGGCAATAGGACTCATAGGTCCTATACGTCTCATATACCCCCCCAACCGAGGAGAGGGCCGCGCCTGTACTAGCGCGGGCTTGCCGGCCGAGTCGTGCCTGCCGTCCGTACGCGCTTCTGGATGTCCGTCTCGAGAACACCGTACATGCTCTCGTGTTGCTGGACCGCCATGTGCAAGGCGCCCAGAAGTCGCTTGGCCGTGAAGTAGTTCATGACCAAACGGTGGGTCAGCTTGACCGGTTCGTTCGGAATCGGGGTCATCTGCGTATTCAGACCGAAATCAAGAACCAATTCCTCTGGGGTTCCGGTGACCCGACAGAAATTGGCGTAAGCCGCAGAAAGCGAGGTGGTGTCCACGGCAAACTGCTGCTGTGCCTGAGGCGCAGCTGCCGTCGGCGCCTCGGTTTTTTTCAATTCATCGGCCATCGATCAATCTCCTTCTTGCAAAACTGCCTCTAGGACAATCACTATCTCGACCGGCGGAGCCGGCTAACAACTCGTGGATGGACGAGATGTGCGTCGCTTGATGCACGTGGTCCTTATTGTATTGCCCAATGGGGAGGTTCCGTCGCCTACCGGGCGGATTCTTCAAAAATCTTGATCTGCCCTAGGAGACTTTCCGCGCACGCGAACGCTGTCGAGCCGTCCTCATGAACCGGCGACGAGGCAATGCAAGAAGCCAATAGCACGGCGAGATTCCCTTGCGGGCAAATAGCGACGAGCATCAACAGGTTCCCCAGGCTATCCAAGTTCGGTCTACTGATCCTACGGAGCAATCCGACTAGCGCAAAGAGCGAATGCCCGGAGAATAGAAGGCACCAATGGAAGTCCGTACGGGTTGTGCCGTTTATCCTATTTCTCGCCGACGAAGCCCGGCTCGGGTATACTAGCGCGCTGGCCGTGGACGTGGCCGGAATGTAAATTCGTTCCACTTTTTCGCGACAACATCCTGTTATGAACCCTCTCTACACGATCCGCGACCCCAGCGCCATCTTTAGTCCCGCTTTGCTGTTCTACAAGGAACTAATTTGCCGCAACATTTACCATGCAATTGACATGGCTGGCGATCCATTGCGGCTGCGTCCGCACGTTAAAACGCATAAAACACGCGAAATCGTTCTCCTCGGACTGGACGCCGGCATTACCAAGCACAAGTGTGCTACCCTCGCGGAAGCGGAGATGTTGGCTAGCTGCGGTGTCTCTGATATCCTTCTGGCCTACAACATGGTTGGCCCGAACTGTGCCAGACTGGCATCGCTGGGTCGGCAATATCCGGAGTGCAGTTTCTCGGTGACCGCAGATGACCCGGACGCCGCCTGGGCTCTCTCCAATGCAATGGTGAACGCCGGGCAACGGGTAGGAGTTCTCCTCGACCTGGATCTTGGGATGCACCGGACTGGCGTCGCACCCGGCCCAGCTGCTGTGGCGCTGTATGAGTTGATCGATCAACTGGCCGGTCTCGAGCCGGCCGGCTTCCATGCCTACGACGGACATGTGCATCAGGAAAGTCTAACCGAGCGCAGAGCGGCGGTAGATCGACATTTCGAGCCGGTGCTTGCGCTGCGTGCAGAACTGGAGAAGAAAGGCCTGCCGGTGCCGCGCGTGGTGGTCGGGGGAACGCCGACGTTTTCCATCTACGCCCAGATGAACCTTCCTGGCCTCGAATGCTCGCCGGGCACCTGCTTCCTGCACGACCACGGCTACGGCATCCGCTATGCTGATCTCTCCGGCTTTACGCCGGCAGCCTTGCTCCTGACTCGGGTCATCAGCCGCCCGTCGTCGACGCGCATTACTCTCGATCTCGGTTACAAAGCCGTCGCCAGCGACCCCCCCGCCGGCAAGCGCTGCGTGCTCTTGAACGTATTCGATTATGAACCGGTCCTGCAGAATGAAGAGCACTTTGTGGTAGAAGTGCCGAGTTCCGATCATTTTCGTGCGGGCGATGTCGTGTACGCCATGCCGACGCACATTTGCCCGACCTGTGCTATGCACAAGCAGGCGTATGTCGTGGAAGACGGTAAAGTTACAGAATCGTGGGATATCATTGCCCGCGATCGAGTGTTGACGATTTAAGTGCGAAGGTACGCCGAAAGTACGCTGCCGGAGCCAGGCTGATTCGCTGTGCTAAACTGATTCCTCCAAGATAGGTGAAACTTCATGATAGGTCTATGTTCTGCTGTCTATGTCATTGCCAGCGCTCTTGCCGCCGCGGTTCCCGATATCGTCACGGAGCGGGTTTTTGGTCCCGAAATACCAGGGAAATACAAGCACCCTGCCTCGATAACGGAATTGGATAACGGTGATTTGTATCTCGTCTACTACGGCGGCTCAGGAGAGTACGGCGCAGACTCGACAGTGTACGGAGCTAGGCGAAAGAAAGGCACATCCAAGTGGACAGAACCGAAAATGATCACTCCCCGTCCCAGGGAGCCGGAAGGGAACGCCGTGGTTTGGCAGGCGCCTGATGGGACGGTCTGGCTGTTCAGCGTTATCCGCTTGGGAGAGACCTGGTCCACCTCGCGCATCGTCGCGCGGATCTCGCGCGATGGCGCCAAGACATGGCAGGAACCTACGGCCCTGACTACCGAAGCTGGGACAATGGTTCGCAGCAGACCTTTGCTGCTCGCGGACGGAGACTTTCTGCTGCCCGTCTATCGCGAGACCGGCAATGACCCCGAGTGGGTTGGACCAGATACGACCTCCTTCTTCCTGCGCTACGACGTCAAGAAAAAACGTTGGACGGAAAGCAGCCGGATCCAATCTCGAATCGGCAACCTTCAACCCGCGGTGGCCGCGCTCAGCGCCAAGCACCTGATCTGTTACTGCAGGCGAGGAGGGGACTACAGCCCACGAAAGGACGGACGTCTTGTTCGCTCCGAGTCGCAGGACGCCGGTCGGACCTGGAGCGCGGGGATCGATTCCAGATTTCCCAATCCGAACGCGGCTGTCGATCTCCTGGGGCTGGCCAACGGCCATCTCCTGCTGGTTTACAACGACAGCACGAGCGGGCGAACCCCCCTCACAGTCGCTCTGTCGACGGACCACGATCGCAGTTATCCGTATCGCCGCAATCTAGCCGAAGGTCCCGGAGACTTCGCCTACCCTTTTGCGATCCAGTCGCGCGACGGCAAGATCCATGTCGTTTACACTTCGGAGCATCGCACCGTGGTCAACCACGCCGTCTTCGATGAAGGAGCCCTTCTGAGGAAAGCGCCCCGAAAGGCAGAGTAAGGGAAAAAGTCGGTCTCCTGCAGAGACTATTTGGCGTCTTGGCCGGTCGTCTCGGAGCTATGGATGGTGACTTTGCGAATGACCACCGGCTTCTCCGGGCGGTCACCCTCTGGGTATTTCGAGTCATTGCGCACCGGCAGTGAAAAGATCCGGCGCGCGATGTCTATTCCCTCGGTCACTTTCCCGAAGACGGTGAAATTGCCGTCCAGGAATGGGGCCTTGCTGAGCGTGATGTAGAAGCTACAGGCGGCGGTATCGGGCTCGGCTCCGTGACTGGCTCCCACCGTGCCGACCTCATGAGGTTCCTTGGTGAACTCAGGTTTCAGCCAGTAACCGATGCTGCCCAAACCGATGTCGCCCCTTCCCAGCGGACAGCCACCCTCGAGAACCTCCACATCACCATCGGATTGGTCATCCGGCTTCTCGCGGACGGTGCGTTCGAACACGAGTCCGTCGTAGTAACCGGCACGCGCCAGGGCGATGAAGTTGCGCACGTGGTTGGGCGCAAGCTCAGGACGAAGTGAGATCTCGATGGGGCCCAGCTCCGTATCGATGCTTGCAGTGTAAGAGATGGGTTGGCCGCTGTCGGTCGTGAAACGGATCCCTTCCCAGAGACGCACTACCTCCGTGTAAAGCGTGCCTACGGATTTGCCGGCCAGCGTCAGGTCCGGGGGGCGCTCCCACTCGGGTGGCGGTTCGTTGCGCGTCGCCTCGGCGAAAGTTTGCTGCAAGCGCGGGTCGGGAGGTGGATAGTCCTCGTGGCCGGAAGCGTTGTTCAAGTGAGATGATGAAGCGGTTTGTTCCCCGTTCCGCCCTCCGCTAGGCGTTTGGTCGCAGCCGCCAAGAAAGATGCCGAGGAGGACGCCGGCCAGGCCGCTCGGCCTAATCGCCCAGATCCACCGATCCCCGCGAATTGCCATTTCTTCTTCTCCAAGTAGGTCAGACGCTTCCTTGCGTTGTCGAAGGAACGAAATCCTAGTAAAGCAGGACCCGGCAGTCAATTCCGCTTGCCCCTGCCGGCGTGCCGATTCTCATGGTCGCGCCGAGCAACGGCGCAAACAAAGGAAGCCGGCTCGCGCTGCTCTGAATTGACCCCCGCTAATCAGCAGGGCTAGAATACCGTTTGCGTAAGTTTCGCTGTCGACCTATCTAGAGGTATTCTCGTTGATCCTCCTGGCTTTCCTGGTCCCGCTAGCCATTTACAGTCTTCTCCTGGCCCGCCTCAATCGCAACGCCCACCCCGTCATGGTGCCTGGTCCCTGGGACTGCGCCGGCGTGCTGTTAGCGGCCTCCGGAGTCTTGCTCCTGGGAGGACCGGAGGTGCTCATATGGCTTCACGATCGGTGGCGACTCGCAGCCCTTCTGGGCCGGACTCACGTTTTTCAGCATTGGGGCGAGAGCTGGTACTTTTGGGAGTCGCTATGGATTGCCTACTTCATTGTTCTCGCTGCCGGTTCGGCATTCGCCTTATGGTGCCAGCGGAGAAAAACCTCTATTTACAACATTAACCCGGCCACGTTCGCTGAAGTGTTTCCTCAGGTGGTCGATCAGTTGGAGATGGAGTCGCTGCGCAGCGGGCGGCGCCTGCTGCTCATCTTCCGTCGCGCCGAGGACAAGGGAGTCCGCCCCGTTTCGATGACGGCAGAATATGCCGGCACCTATGTCCGCGAAGGCAGACGGCCGCTGCCCCCAGAGGTTTGCGAGACGGAGAGAGTCCATCAAGACTGGGTTGCTCTGGAGTTGGATGCCTTTCCTGCCCTCAATCACGTCACGCTGCGCTGGGAAGGAAGGCACCCATCCATCAGACGCGAGGTCGAGACGAAACTGGCAGAGGCTCTGGCCAAGATCTGGACGCACGACAATCCGGCGAGCGGCTGGTTCATGTCCATCGCGCTCTGCCTGTTTTCGGTCACTTTCCTGACGCTCATGGGGATGGTGACGCTGCGAATCCTGGCTCTGTGGCGCTGAGGGCCTGCGCTTAGGGGCCGAGAGGATCCGCTGGCGGCCGCTCCAACGCTTCGGGCCGAAGGAGCTGAACGGAATCGGCTAGGGACGGCGTCGACTTGGGGCGCCACATCGTCGTCGTTTGAACAGAGATGCCGCTAGCCGGGGAGGAAGTGCCAGAGGTCGCGCCTGGCTTCAGATCGAGCCTGCGCGGTGTGGAAAGCGTTGATTGGGGATCGGGAAAGACTGGTCCGGGGATCTCCGGGGAAGGATTCGCTGGAGCCTGTTTACGGAGAGCTGGTGGCGCCAAGTGGACCGTGACGTCCTTGTCTGCTTCGAACACGCGCCCGTCAGCCAAGGTGAACCGGACAACGACGCGTAGCCGCTCCATGGTCGGCCAGTTCTTCCAGGCGAGGACGATGAAATACCCGGTTGTCCAAAGCCCGCTGCGCCACGTGCGTCGAACCTGATCCGGAGACAGATCCCAGGACGACAGCGGCGTTTTGAGCCCTTCAGGGGTAATCTCCAGCGCCTCGACGTGCAGTGATCCGGGAGCCTTGATAACATGCCCGTCGATGTCGCGCGGCTCGAGTACCACCTGTAACGCTTCATCGCCTGGCGCATGGTCCTCGTCGTAGCCGCCCGTCTGCCGGCCGAGGGTCACTTGCTTGAGAGTGTAGATCTGCGCTGCCTGTTCGGGGGAGATGAGCGCGGGCGCAGTTTGCCGCACGGCAGAAAGCTCACGGATGAGGGCTTCGTTGCGAAGCTGTGCTTGATAGAGATCGGACTTTAACTCACGTAGATCGCTATCGCGCGTGCGCAATTCGGCCTCAACGAGGTCGCAATTGCGGCAACCGCTGGCCGCGGAGAGCACTCCAAACCCCAGCAGCAACGCCGCAGACCAGCGCATGGCGCCCCGTGCCTCCATTCCGCACCACGGGTCGCGACCCGTCCGGTTCAGGGCTGCTCCGCGCGGGCTTACGCCGGCTTGGGCGGCACCTGGTTGATGGGCAAACGATCCAGAACGTGGTCCACGATCCCGTATTCGAGTGCCTCCTTGGCGGACATGAACTTGTCCCGGTCCGTATCCTGTTCGATCTTTTCCAGCGTTTGCCCCGTGTGCTTGAACAGGATATCGTTGAGATCCTTCTTCAGCCGTATGAATTCCTTGGCGTGGATCAAGATCTCTGTCGTGGTCCCTTCCGTGCCCGCCAGCGGCTGATGGATCATGACGCGCGAATGGGGCAAGCTGTTCCGCTTGCCTTTGGCGCCCGCAGCGAGGAGCACGGCGCCCATGCTTGCCGCCTGACCTATACAATACGTCGCAACGTCGCAAGAAACGTATTGCATGGTGTCGTAAATGCTCAGCCCGGCCGTCACCGAGCCGCCAGGCGAGTTGACATACAAATGTATGTCGGACTTCGGATCATCGAACTGCAGGAAGAGCATCTGGGCTACGATCAAATTGGCGCTATTATCGTCCACTACTCCTTGCAGGAAGATAATTCGGTCCTTGAGAAGCCGGCTGTAGATGTCAAAAACGCGTTCTTCCCGGCCGCTGCGTTCAACCACGTAGGGTACGAGGGGCATGGCAATTTCTCCGAAGAGGCCCGGCCCCAGTCAGGAAATCGGCTACCGGGCTTGGGAATAATGAAGAATTCCGCAGGGGCAAGCGACCCAAGCGGACCTGCTAATCGACACGCGCGATGCAAAACTGGAGTCCGGCGGAGTAGCCGGCAGGTGGTCCAGGGAAAGTTGGCGATGCGCTTTCCCAAGCTACCCGTCACGACTTTTTTTCCTTCTTTTCCTCCGCCAGCTTCGTCAGCACATCATCGACCAGGCCGAACTCCTTGGCCTCCTGGGCGTTGAAGTACCGGTCGCGCTCCGTTTCTTTTTCGATTTCGCCGACCGGGCGCCCGGTATGCCTGGAAAGGATCTCATTGAGGAGGTGGCGATCCTTGAGGATCTCGTTGGCTTGGATTTCGATGTCCGACACCTGACCGCCCACCTGGCCCCAGGGCTGGTGGGCCATGATTTTCGAATGAGGCAGCGCAAAGCGTTTCCCCTTGGTACCCGCTGCCAAAATAATCGCTGCGCCGCTGGCCGCCAGTCCCATGCAATAGGTAGCGATGGGACACTCCAGAAACTGCATGGTGTCGTAAATAGCCAGGGTCGCCGTTACCGAGCCGCCGGGACAGTTGATGTAGAAATGAATCTCCTGGCTGCGGTTCTCGTATTGGAGAAACAAGAGTTTCTGGATGGTAATGTTTGCCAGGTAGTCCGTAATGGCTGGGCTGCCGCCGGTTTCGGGTGAACTCCCGAGAAAAACGATACGGTTTTCGAGCAACAGGTCGCCAAGCGTCATCTGTCGCTGGCGCATGTACTCACGAAATCGCTGGTTTTGCGGATCGAAAGGGAATCCGCCGGCCTGGAGTTCGTACATGATCGTGGGTTCCTTTATTACGTTGGTGAGAACCTCGCACTCTTCCTGGCAGCGAATCCCCACCCTCGGCTCAGCTCTGAGTTTCCGGAGCTTCCTTCTTCTCTTCTGGTTTGTCTTCTGCTTTCTCTTCCGGCACCTGGGTCGGATCGTGCATCGCGCCGGTGACCGCTTGCTCTTCCATTGTGCCTACCGTGCCTTCCCCCTTGGCAACCGCCATGTCCTCGTATTCGGCGCTCTCGAGGATCAAATCGAGCGCCTTGCGCTCGACGATCTCGGTCGCCAAAGCCTCCATCAAATCCTCTTTCTCCAGTCGGGCGCGAACGCGGCGCGGCGATTCGTTGTTCTGCACGGCGATCAGCTCGATTTCGTCATCGATGTCGTCTTCATTGATGTCCAGCTTCTCGATCTCGGCGATCTTCTGCAGGACAAAGTGTTCCTTGAGAGACGAAGCCGTGCTCCGCAGAGTATCCTGCTGGAGCAACCGCAACTGTCCTCGAATTTGATCTTCCGGCATGCCGGCCGAGCGCATTTCCATGATGCGCCGGTTCAACGAACGCTGGGCCTGGCGCTGCAACAGGTCGCGTGGCAACTCCCAGTTGGTTGCCCCCGCAAGCTGCTCCAGCACCTGTTCGCGCGACGCCTTGCGCTGCTGGTATTCGTGCCGCCGCTCCAGAAGTACGCGGATGCGCTCCCGCAATTGCTCTGGCGAGTGGACGCCGAACTGATGCAAGAACTCGTGGGTCAGCTCCGGCAGGCGCATGCTTTTGATCTCTTTGATTTCGAAGAGCGCCTGAACGGCCTTTGCCCGCAAAGATTCTTCGCCCACGCGGTCTGATAAGAGAATATCGACGGTGCGCGAATCACCCGCGCCAGCCCCCTTGACTTGCTCGCCGAACCGCTCGGCCACGCCGTCTTTCAAAGCAAGGCGTTGTTCCACGCGGACGGTGATCTCTTTATGGCTGCTCAGGAAGCGCTCTCCAGCGCGCGTCGTCATATCGGTGACCAGGTAGTCGCCGATCTGAGCGTTGCCCTGGGGTTTGGGAACAAGGCTGCCATAGGGAGCCAGAGTGCGCCGCTCCTCCTCAGCTACATCTTCGTCAGTGATGGTGCGGACCGCGCGGCGCAGCTTCAAGCCCTTGTAGTTCGGCAAATCGAACTCAGGACGAACCTCCACTTCGAACTCATAAACAAGCGGTCCTTCCTTGGGAATCTCGATCTTGCTGGGATCGATGTTGGGTGCCGTCAGAGGTGCGACGTCGTTTTCCTCGGCCAGTTGCTCCAAGCTCTGCAGGAGCACCTCGCCGCGCACCTGGCTGCTGACGTCCTTATGGAAGCGTCGCTCGATGATTTTCCTGGGAGCTTTGCCCAACCGAAAGCCGGCAACCGGCGCCTCCACGACCAGCTCGCTGAACTTCTTGTCCATCAACAGGTCGATGTCCGCTCGATCGATAGTCACCTTGATGTACTTCTTGCAGGGCCCGATATCGCGCATTTCCACGGTCTGGTGCAGTTTCTTAGGCGGCTCCTCCTCTTTGCCGGTCCCTTCCGTGGAACCTCCCTGAAGTTCCTCGGCAACGGTGGCTGCGTTTTCCGGCTCCTTCGCTTCCAGTCCGGTATCGTCGGTCATGCGTTACTCCCACCAAAAGTCAAGAAAGCCGAGAAGATCGAGAACCTCTGGACCACTTGCGACGGACCGGGTTCTCGTGACCTTCTCGGCCGAAAAGAGCGGGTGATGGGGCTCGAACCCACGACAGCCACGTTGGCAACGTGGCGCTCTACCACTGAGCTACACCCGCGTTGGAACAGATGACGACAGAAGCGCTTCGGGCCTATCTACTCCCACCTCCAAATTATAAAAGTGAGGTCCGCAAATTCAAGGGTTCTCCAGGTCTTCCTTGGCGCATCGGCGTTCGTGGGTACCAACTATGCTTGCACATCGCTCGTTGAGCGTACCAACGCATCGTCCGTGCCCGCAAATGCATGCTTAACCGCGCGTAATTCGGCAGCATTTGTGGGGCACGTTTTCAACGTGCCGGCCGGCGTCTGGGCACGTTACAAACGTGCCCCACAAACCGCGGCAGCCGATCCACGCACGGCCATTAGGAAATAGGTGCCATGCTTTGGTACTCCAAAGCACGCTTTCGAGTACGAAAGCACCCGCTTGATGCATTGGTGGCGCAGTCCTCAATAGTAGTACGATTCTGCACCAGCCGCGCCTTTATCCTCTGCACTACAGTCCTCGAGGACGCATGCCGCCCTCCGATATGCCAGCGTGCTGCACGGCCCCTCGTCTCAGACTGCACGGCCCTTTTGCGAACGTGCCCCGGTCATGTTATAGTGAGCGTACGATCCTGGCCGGGGACTCCCGAGGCGAAGAACTGGAGATTTCTTCAGATGAACCCCCTGCAAATTCGCCTTGCTTCGTTGCGGCGTAGGCTGTGGCTGGTCGTCAGCTTTCGGGGGGGGTCGCTGGTATGCGCGATTCTTCTGCTGGCGGCGGCAGGTACGGGGTTGATCGATTGGCGCGTGCACTTGCCCAGCTTGATCCGGGCTTCGTTGCTGACCGGTTCGGTGGGCCTGGCGGGATTTGTCTCGTACCGTTACTTCTTGCTCCCTTTGCTCGCCAAGGCAGACGATTTGACATTGGCCCTGAAGGTCGAGGCCCGCTATCCCGCCCTTAATGATTCTTTTGCCAGTGCGGTGCAGTTTTTGGAACAACGTTCCGACGACGAACCCTTCTGCTCGGCAAGCTTGCGACGGGAAGCGGTGCAACGGGCGCTGGAGCGAACCAAAAAGTACGATTTCGCTCCCGTAGTGGATACGCGCGGAGTGCGCACGGCGGGTTTGTCGTTTGCCAGCGCGGCTACGCTTGCTGTGGCCTTGAGCTTCCTCTATCCGCAAGCGGCATGGACCGCCTTCCTCCGCCTGACCGACCCGTTCGGCAGTCACGATTGGCCTCGACAGACTCAACTCAAAATCGACGCCCCAGTTCGCATTGCCCGCGGCGAAGCCTACGAAATCAAGGCACTCGTAACGGGGTTTGTTCCAGAAAGGGCCACCGTCGAGTACCGGTTCGGCCAAGCTGGGTTACAGCAGGATTCCTATGAATTGAAGCGCTCGGAGACTGTCGCTGCCGGGACCCTCACGGCTCGCCTGGATCCTAGCCGAGTGCAGCATGACTTTCTCTTCCAGGTCCGAGCGAATGACGCCGTATCTCCCTGGACGAACGTCAAGGTGCTGCCCCCGCCACAAATTGTCGCGTTCGAAGGCAGACCATCTCCCCAAATCAGGCTCGTCTATCCAGAATACACGGACATTCCTGAGGCCAATCTGCCGGATGGCACTACAAGTCTAGAAGCTCCGGCGGGCACGCAGGTCTTTCTGCGGGCCGCGACGGACCGCCCCATTGCTCGCGCTTGGCTCGAGTATCCGCAGGAGCTGGGGCCAGCTTTGACTGTCGCTTCCTTGATCAGTTCGTTAGCCCACGCCCCATTTTCGGTCAGCTCACCAGCCGAGGGCTGGAGCAGCACTATCAACTACACCGGCGCCCGACTCGCAGCCTGGAGGCAGATCCCTGCCCATCTCGAACGTGGCGGCCAGGTATTCAGTTTGGAGTTCGTCGCCCGCGTGAGCGGAACTTTTGCCCTGCACGTCGAGGATGAACTAAACATTGGCAATACGCGGCTGCTGGAACTGCACACAATCCCGGACCCGGCCCCAGTCGTGAATCTGCAGCGTCCCTCGCGGGTGCAGAACAGCCTGGATGTCTTGCCGGATGCGGAGATTACGCTCCAGACACTGGCGGAGGATCCACTCTACGCACTTCGCTCTGTCGGATTGGAAGTTCGGCGGAAAAGAGGCGCGGAGCCCGTCGCTGAACTGGGGAGATTGCCCCTCTACGATCACGAGATGATCGGGAATGGGGCGGCGCAATTGCTTTCAAACATGTCTGCCGCGCCGCTGAAGTCCAGCTTCGCTCCATTCCGCTTGCGCCCCCGGCAGTTGGTGTTCCAGGGCCGATGGCCCCTCAGCCCGCTCAAGCTTCGCGAGGGCGATATAGTAACGATCCAGGCAAGCGCAGACGACTTTGACGATATCACCGTGCATAAACAACCCGGCCGCAGTCATGAGATTGAGCTTCATGTCGTAAGCCCGCTGGCCTTGGATCTCGCTCTCAATGAGATGCAGGCCCAAATTCAGCAAGAGCTTCTCCGGGAAGAGAAATTACAACAAGAAGCACTGGCGAAGGTCATCCCAGCAGAAACCCATGCGCGAACCAACGAGGGCCGACTGCAACCTCAGCACCTCGACGATCTTTTGCAAGCAGAGCAGCTCCAGCAACAGGTCCGTTCACGACTGGGCACCAAGGAAGAAGGACTTCGCGCTGCCGTCGCGCGTGTACAGCAAACGCTGCGCGACAATCATTTACCTCGGTCTGCAACGCAAGATCGTATAGATGCCGTCGCCGCGGAGCTGGACCGATTGGCTCGAGAAGAAATGGAGCCAATCGAGCCTCTCCTGACCGAGGCTCGTAAGGGAACCCAGGTGCCGGCTGAAAAACCTTCTCTGAATGAGAAAGATAGAGCCCCTTTGCCCAAAGCGCGCAAGCATCAGGAGGAGGTCAAAAAAACTTTGACCGAGCTTCTCAAGCTTCTCGAGCCTTGGAGCACCACTCGTGAAGTGAAAGGCGAAGCCAAATCCATCCTTCAGGAGCAACGCACCCTTGCCGCACAGACGGCCAAACTTGCAGAAAAAACCAAACCAGGTGAGGAAGTCCACAATCTCCGGCCCGAGTTGAAATCCGAATTGGACAAGACGGCGGACCTGCAAAACAAGCTTGCGGAACGAGCGAGCCAGCTCCTCGAGAAAATGGAGCGCCTGACTCAGAGTCGCCAAAAGCAGGATCCCGAGACGGCTCAAGCCTTGAAGGATGCCGCGGACAAGGGCAAAGAAAGCAATGTCTCGGGCAAGATGCAAGACGCGGAAAAAAGTGTGCGCGCGAACAACCTGGCGAAGGCAGGCAGCGAGCAGCGCGCGAGCGCCCAGGGCATGGAGGAAGTCGTAAAGGCACTCGAAGAGCGGCGCGAAGAAGAGCTGGACAGGCTCATCAAGAAAATGAAGAACGCTGAAGAGAAACTCGCAGATCTTACGGAGCGTCAGGACCGGCTGCAGAAGAAGACGAAGGAAGCAAGCCAAATCTCCGACCCAGCCAAGCGCCAGGAAGAATTGAAACGCCTTGCCCGCGAGCAAGAGCAATTGCAACGCGAATCGCAGGAAATGGTACGCGAGCTTTCACGCTTGCGGGCAGAAGGTGCGGGCCAGACTTTGAGCCAGGCGTCCAGCCGGATGAACCAGGCAGGTCGGCGGATGGGCCAACCGGAAGAAGCGGCTCAGCAGCAAGACGAAGCCCTCGATCGCCTCGACGACGCGCAGCAGCAACTCCAGCAAGCACGCGAGGAAGCGGAGGATGAACTGGCCCGCGAAAAACTTGCCAGGATTGCCGATGTGATCCGCGGGTTGCGTGAACGGCAGCAGTCCTTGACCTTGGAGTCGGGCCGCCTCCAGCGAGAGGTCTTGGAACAGAAAGAATGGTCTCGCGCACTCCGCGCCAGCCTGGTCAGCCTGGCCGGAGCTCAGAAGGTACTAGCTGAGGAAACCGAATCCATTACGAAGGATAAACTGGAGGGGACCAAGGTCTTTGCCCATCTGCTGCGCAGAGCGGCGCTGGCCATGAAGCAAGCAGCGGAACGCATGGATGCCCGCGTGAATCCTCCCGATCCGGGGCCTGACGGCAACGATGGCGGGCTCAACGTGCCCTTGGAGAATGCTGCAGACGCGGAGACTCAAAAGCTGCAAAAGCTTGCCCTCCACCGGATCGACCAGTTGCTCGAGGCTTTGAAATCGGAAGGTGGCTCCTCCGGTCAGCCATCCGCCAAGCCAAAATCCGGAGAAAAGAAGCAAGGTGAGGGGAAACAGGAAGGTGGCAAAGAAGAAAACGCTGGCGAGAGTTTGCCTCCGCTGGGCCAACTGCAAATCCTGCGAGGCTTGCAGCAAGAAATTAACGAGCGAACTCAGGCATTTGCCAAGGAGCATCCCAACGGCAAGGAGCTGACCGTGCAGCAACATGCAGAGCTGAAAGGTCTACAGCAGGAGCAGCAAGAAATCCGCGATCTATTCCATGAGCTGACCGCCCCTGTCGAAGCCCCAGGAGAGAAAAAATGATTCGCAGCGCGCTCTGTGGCTTGCTCGCAGTTTTTCTGACATGGGGCGGACAAGCCTGCGCGGACGCCCGCGCTCAAGAACAGCCCGAGCCGCCGGCGCGTCTGAAGAAGAAGGCCAAACCCCAACAGCCGCCCACGGCTCCAGACAAGAAACCGGAGAAGCTTCCCGAGAAAAAGTCCGAGGCATCCCCCAAGCCGGAGGCAAAGAAACCCGGAGAATCCGGGGAAGACCCGGAGAAGGACGCACTGGAACTCGAGCAGAAAATGCAGGAAGCCAAGAAGCGCCTCTCGGAGAATTTTAAGTTAGCCGATGACCGGTTGGAAAAGAAAGACGCCGGCGAAGGAACGCAACAGGTTCAGCGTGACATCGTTCACGACCTGGACGAGCTGATCGACCAGACCCAGCGTTTGCAGCAACAGCAAGAGCAACAACAAAGCAGCTCTTCTTCGAGTTCGTCGAGCCAGCGCAATCAACAAGCCCGCAGACGCAGGATGCAGAGAGGCCGCTCATCCGCCAGGCGGCCGATGCCGACTCCAGAGCAAGAGAGCACGAACAATCAAGCAATGGGCAACCTTCGAAAGTACGGCCAGGAGCAACAAGATAACATGAGCAAGATCGCGGACCTTTACAAGGACGTTTGGGGTCACCTACCCGAAACGCTTCGTCAGGAAATGGACCAGTACTCTCGGGAACAGTTCATGGCAAAGTACAACGAACTCCTGAAGCAGTATTATTCCACCATCGCTGAAAAAGGCCGAAAGACCAAAGAATAGCCTTGGGCCAAAGCCCATCCCACTATAGGAGCATGCTGTATGTGGACTCGCCGGCAATTCCTTTCACGAACCGGTGTCGCGGGTTTAAGCATAGTTGCGGGCACGCGCGCCCTTGGAAAAGACGACGAGGATACTCTTCCGGACGGCAGCGCGGCCAAGAACATGATCACTCCGGCGGCCCAAGAGGCCATCGACCGGGGCCTCGCTTACCTGGCCCGCGTGCAACACAATGATGGAGCCTTCGGAACTGTGCAGTACTACGGCAACGTCGCCGTCACCAGCTTGGCGGCGCTTGCCATGATGTCAGGAGGACACCAGCCCGGTCGAGGCGCTTACGGAGACAACGTGACTCGAGCGCTCCGCTACATTCTGGATCAAGCGGACGGGGGCTACCTCAAGAGTTCCACGGGCACCTCGCACGGCCCTATGTACGGGCACGGCTTCGGCACCCTATTCCTTGCAGAGATTTACGGCATGGTGAACACCCAGCCGTTGCGCGACCAGCTGCGCGACACTCTCAAGGCAGCAGTCAAGTTAATCGTCGACCACCAGAATGTCGAAGGGGGCTGGCGTTACTTCCCGATCAGCCAGGACGCTGACGTAAGCGTGACGATCTGCCAAATCATGGCGCTTCGGGCAGCCCGCAATGCGGGATTTTATGTGCCCAAATCAACCGTGGACCAATGCATCAGGTACGTCAAGAATTGCCAGGATCGCGACGGAGGCTTTCGTTACCAGATGCAGGGTGGGATGTCGCAGTTCGCCCGCAGCGCGGCCGGCGTCGTCGCCCTTTACTGCGCCGGTGTGTACAAGGGGCCAGAGGTGGAGAATGGTCTCCGGTATCTGATGCAGTTCAAACCGGGCAGTACCGGAGTCTACCGGCAGGACGTGCAAATGCATTACTTCTATGGCCACTACTACGCGGCCCAAGCCATGTGGACGGCGGGCGGCCATTATTGGGCTGACTGGTACCCAGCCATTCGGGATGAACTCCTCAGACATTCTGATCACAGCAAGCAATCCGGCTGCTGGCAAGACCATCGCTTCAGTGCGGACTATGCCACAGCAATGGCCTGCATTATTTTGCAGATCCCGAACAATTACTTGCCGATCTTGCAAAAGTGAAAGCTCGATCTTCGACATCAGTGTCCATGTACGGCGCGCTTGCCATCGTCGCCATCGCTGCCCTTTGGGCGAGCGGTAGCGACTGTTCTCCCCTCGCCCCGGTACTCCGGGGAGAGGGGTCGGGGGTGAGGGGCCTTGGCCGAGGATCGTTCGTCCCCCTCACCCCCGACCCCTCTCCCCCGAAGCGGGGGCGAGGGGAGATTATTATGTGCCGCTCACCTTGCGAGATCGTCGCACTTGGGGATCGGACCTCGGCCCCTAGTTTTGACCTCGCTACTGCGGATGTCGCTGTCACTTCCGGTCCTCTCGATCGACTGTCAGAGGACTGGTCGCTGGCGCTGGGCGGGCAGAATCCAATCCAGGCAAAAGCAAGTCAAATCATCGGGTTGCGCCGCACGAACCTCACCGTGCCGGCGCCCCCGCAAGAGGAGCAGGTCATCCTGGTAAACGGCGATCAGATTCCGGGATCCTTGCTCCAGGTCACAGGCGAGCGGGTGCGCTTCCGGGCACAAGTCGGCGTTGAACAGGAACTGACCCTGCCTTTGTCGGCAATTTCGGTTCTTTGGCTCACCTCTCCAGACGACGCCGAAGACAGCACGGCGGTTCGGCGGCGCCTGGCTAGCGAGCGGCGCAAACGGGATACCCTCCTCTTTCGCAATGGCGACCGTGTCGATGGGATGTTGGCCGGATTCGAAGGCGAGACCGTGCGCTTCCAGGGAGCGAACGGCAAGCCCTTCCAGGTTGAGCGCGCCAACGTGGCAGCAATCGCCCTGAACACCGAGTTGGCGAGACCACTGCGGCAGGCAGGGATCTACGGCCGAGCGATTCTGGCCAACGGCTGCCGGCTTTCCCTGGCTTCTGTCCATACCGACGGGCAAATGTTGCTTGGAAAGACATTGTTCAAAGGTAGCGTGCGCGTACCCCTGGACCAGGTCCGGGCACTCGATTGGCGCCAAGGCTGCGCGGTCTATCTATCAGATTCGAATCCCAAAAAATATGAATGCACGCCATTCCTAGATCTACAGTGGCCATATGCGCGCGATGCCGGCGTGGCTGGTGGCGAAATACGCCTTGGCGGCAGCAGTTACGATAAGGGAATCGGCATGCACTCAGGGAGCAGGCTCACCTATGACCTGGGAGGCAAGTTTCGCTGGTTCGAGGCTAGCGTTGGTCTCGACGACCGTTCCCGCCAGCACGGGAGCGCGAGACTCGAAATACTCGTCGACGGCAAGGCCCAGGATTTGGGCCCGGCTCGGGAATTGACCGGTGCAGGACAGGCCCGGAGGATCCGAATATCCATCGCAGGAGCACGTGAACTCAGGCTCGGAGTGGGATTCGGACCTCGCGGGGATGTGCAAGGTCACGTCGATTGGGCGGACGCGCGGCTGATAAAATAGCTGGGAATAAATGCTGGAGTGCGGATGCGAGTGTCGTGCCAGCCAAAGGCATGCCCGCTAGCACACCTCGATTTCATTGGCCAGGATAGGCAACTCTCCTAGCTCCATGGCGGCGTGCTGGGCCAGTTGCTTGGCATGATAGGTCGTCGCTCGCCCCTGGAGGATGACACCGTCATGGCGGACAATGATCCGAAGACCGCGCACACGACTACCCAGCCTGCGCTGGATTATCAATTCCAGATGATCCACGGGTGCAATGATCGGCTCCGCAATTGCTGACGCGTTCATGGCATTCCGACTCTCAAAACAATAGCGACACAAATCCAGTAAAGGCAACCTGCACGACAAGAGCCCTGCACGTTCGCCTCACGCTAAGGCAAACCAATTGCTTCCCGGCAAAGTCAGGATCTTGAACGGGCGCCGGATGAGAGGAATTCGGAACGGCGAAGCGTGCGGAAAGGAGAGCTCGGGTGGCCCTCACCGCTGGCAAACCACGGCTTCCCCAGTGCCGATCACCGGCGCAGGAAAACCGACCTCGCCCTCCGTGGTTCGGGCCCCGGGACGTTGCCATCCTGGGCAGGATTGCATCCAGCATCCTCTAGGTTGCCACGCTAGCAATTGATAGGAGGCGCGTCAACCAAGAAACGGGATATCGCGGATTCCCGCCACCCCTTCCCCGCGATTTCTCTCTGCCCGAGCCGTCCATCCCTACGTGTTCAAGAAACTTTACCCGATCTCTTTAGTTTTTTCGAGTTGCCGCAGAAGAATATCTTACCCATTCTGCCAATTTGGGTCCTTTTCCCTGAACTAGGATGGTTCTCGCGATTATGCCGAAAAGTTCAAGCCTACCGGTTCTATGGCCGATCCTTCAGTCAAGGGCCGGAGTATGCCGGCGCGTCTGTTCCCGTAGGGGTTCAGCTCCACGGCCGTTGCTGGGGGAGGCGGGTATGAGGAAATGGTGGAGGGGTGTGGCATTCATGGCTTTGGGCGTGGCGGGGACCGCCTCGGCACAGGCCCCCCTTGGGCCCGGCTCGGACGGCCGACCACCGATTACGGAACCCGTCCCCCTGGCGCCGTCAGCGCTTGGGAATCTCCCCTCGAGCATGACCTCGTCCCTTGGCATTCATCCGGGGACGGCTCCAGCGCAGCCGCAGGTTCCGGACTCGCCCAATTCTCTCCCGGGAGACATCTCGAACGCTTGGGCTCAAGATGAAGACTACGAGCCAGGCACCTGGTATTCGAGTCTTGGGTTTCTGGGTCTGCAGCGGCAGAAACTGGGCAATAGTGTTGCGGCGCTCCAGGACACTGCCAGCGGCGGCATTGATACCGGCAACCCTCCTCCCGCCGGCGCGCCCGTCGCTGCGAATTTCAACGATATCAGTCCTCGATTCAATTACGGTACCCGCGTCACCGTTGGTTATCACTGGGACACCAGTGCGATTGAAGCTAGCGGCTTTTACATGTCGCAAAGCACCGCTTCCCGGACCTATGCCAATCCGGGTAGGCTCGACACGTTCTTCAACGTCAACGGCAATCCCCTCAATGCACCGCTCGGTTTCGAGGGCGACAACGGCATGTGGCTGCAGGACGACATCCTCCGCCTGCAGTTCAACACAGCCATGGGCAGCGGCGAAGTCAATTACCGCTGGTGGTTGGGAAAAGACTCCGACTTTAGCTGGTCGATCGGCGTTCGCTTCCTTGATTTGTATGAACGCCTGGGCTTCTACGCCGGCGACGACGACCTAACCGTGTTCGGCAGCAACGGCAAGCCCGACCCCGTCCTCCAGGCAACCTACACTACAACGACGCAGAATCGCCTAGTGGCTCCCCAGTTGGGCCTCGAATGGGACAAGGCGATCAACACCTGGCTGGCGTTCACCCTGACAGCCAAAGGGGCATGGGGCGCGAATTTTCTGGATGTCAATACCCTTCTCCAGCGCGGCGACGGCTTGGTTGGCTTCGCCGGTGGCCGCAGTCAGACTATCTTTAGCCAGATGTACGAAGGCGGCGCGTTCCTCGACTTCTATCTCATGGACAATGCCCGGCTCCGTGCTGGCTACAACCTGATGTGGATAGTAGACGTGGCCGAGGCTGTCGATCAAATCGATTACAACCTGGCCAACCAGAATGGCCGCACCAACAATCACGGCAGTGTCTTCTACCACGGACCTTCGGTGGAGTTCCAGGTGGTCTTTTAATCGAGCCGACCCTCGCCTGATCCCACCCTCCAGTATCGAATTCCACGTTCCCACGCTCCGGCGTGGGGACTTTTGTTTTGATGGTCCGCGTCGTCATGGTGCTTACCTTGCGCTTCCTTCATCGCCGGCGGAAACACACATCATCCGGCACTTCAATCTCCATTTGAATCCGCAAAATCGCGAAAATTCTTTGAACCTTTCCTGTCTCGTTGCGTCTATCCAATGGCAGCGCGAATTCAGGGCATCGACAGATTAATCGCCGGCCGATGGAGATAGCAGTGTCGTCAACTTCCTTCGATCTACGTTTTGCACAGTCGCGCGAAGCCCGGCGCCCCGTCCTGCCGGCGCTTTCATTGCCGGCTTTTCCATTACGCTTGTGACACCCGGTCTCTCTAAGGGAAGCTTCCAAAAGGCCAGGTGTCGCAACGATGCCTGGCCTTTTTGCTTGGGTCGGTAGCTGAGACGGAGTAGCGCCAGCCTGAAAAGCTGGAGACGAGGATTCGAGCGCCTCCTGACCCACTCATACGGGAGCCTGCTGAAAAAGGGGTCTGACCCCTTCCCCGAAGGGCGGTAGATCCCAAAGAAACCGGGAAATCAGTTCAGCTTCGTAGGGGGTCTGACCCCTTTTTCAGCAGGATCTTCGGGACGTGGACCAGCCTGGAGTGGTCGCGTGCCTCGGACGCACGAGAACGCTGGTTCGAATCCAGCCGTCCCGACTGTTATGGAAGGGCAAGCCGAAGGGCGACGGCACCCGGCTTGAACCCGGGCGAGCGAAGAGCCTTGAGGGTTCGACTCCCTCTCCTTCCGCTTTGGATGTGAATGATGGGGAGCTTTATATCACCGGGCTTGAATCGGCAGCGGCGTAGGACAGATTTCCTAATCTGTCCGGTCAGGTTGGAAACCTGACCTACTGCCGAGTCCCGCACGGTCATTTGGCCAGGTGGTGGAATGGCAGACACGCGGTCCTCAGAAGGCCGTGCCCACCGGGCGTGAGGGTTCAAGTCCCTCCCTGGCTACTTGAGTCTTTGCCCTGGTGGTGAAACGGAGATCATGGCTCCCTCCGAAAGAGCAGGTCCAGGTTCGACTCCTGGCCGGGGTACTGGCACTTATCCTCGGAGTGTGGCGGAGGCACGCGACCGTGCGAAGGTCGAAGATGAGGTTCGACTCCTCACGGGGATGCTTGGGAATTAGACATTGCGGAGTGGACTGGAGTGGTTTCCAGCGCGGTCTCATAAGCCGCCCGACGCCGGTTCGAATCCGGCCTCCGCAACTTTGTGGTCTTGAGGTGTTAGGGCGGCACACCACCCCGGTACGGTGGCGGTCTGGGTTCGACTCCCAGCGGGACCTCTTCTGAATGGGGGCGCATGTACCAAGGTGGCGAGACTGCCTTGCAAGCAGACTGCGTTGGGTTCGATTCCCATCGTCTCCACTCTCAGGACGTAGGATAGCCAGGGTCAATCCGCCTGCCTTGGAAGCAGGACATCGCAGGTTCGAATCCTGCCGTCCTGACTGACTTGGCCATTTCCCAATGTCATGTTATGTCATGTAAAAGGGGGGCACCCAGACTCCTTGTCTGACACAATGAATTAGTGCGCAACATCAACATTCACAATTAGTTATGACTCGCAAGATTCGGCTGAATCGTGTCGGAGGGATCTGACATATGTCATGTGTTCATTTGTATACAAAGCGGAGCGATTGTCATAAGGAGCACCGCCCGGTATTCCCGGTTCGCGTGGCCGGGTAGCAGGCAGTAAGGCATCGCCGCCCTGGCGTTTGGGCAAGCTCAAAAACACTAGCTGCTAACTCTGGCCTTTTCGCTTGCAGGCGAGAATTTTAGGATGAATTCATCGGTGTTCGCTGGAACCAGGCTCGCCGATCATGCAGGAGAATCAAAAAATGACTCTTTCCAATTGGACCGAAGCCGATTCAGACCAAGCACGGGAGATTTGGTCGGAATATCAACAGCACCATGACGTGTCGGAAAGAGTAGGGCAGACCGCCGGAATCGAACCCGTCAGCGGCTCCATCTGGTTCGGCGATTCGATCCAAGATGTAATCGCTCAACGAGACGCCGCCGGAAGCGCAGCTCCCTTGTTCTTCATGCGGGTGGGATCTACAGCCTACTATCGAAAGGGAGGTCACCGTTGATCGACGGCATCGTTACGGAAGATGGCGTACCGGCGATTGCAGTGGAAGTAGGTAGTAAACGCTGGTCGGCGATCATTGACACGGGCTTCAACGGCGAAGTGGAACTGCCCGAGCGTTTGCGATCACGCGTGAACGCGCAGTTTGTTGGCCGCGCGACATCACTTCTGGCAGCAAATCAGCGCATCGAGGAAGACGTCTTCCTTGTCGATTTCCCATTCGACGGTCGGACGGTTCGAGTGCAAGCTACGTTTGCCGGTGGCGACGAGATCCTGATCGGCACGCGTTTGTTGCGGAATTATCGGCTCCGGATCGATTTTCCTGCCCGGACTGTCGCCATCGAGAACACCTGACGGATACTCGTTCGCGGAATATAGCATCCTGTCCGTCGGCGCCGGCACTAAAAAGTCCGATAGGGGTTTTCTCGTCCTGCCGCGACTCCAACTCGCTAACGCCCCGCGCCAGGTGTTCCATGGCAATCTACGAATGCGCAGTATCTGGGGCTCACCACAGTTTCAGCGCCTAGTCACAGCTGCCGTTTTCGAGACAATGTTCGATGCGCTTGGCCGTTTATGGCGGCCCTTTTTGGGGCCCGTTGCTGAGACGGCGTCTCGCCAGGCAGAAAAGCTGGAGATGAGGCTTCGAGCGCCTCCTTACGCATTCTTCGAGACGCGGAACAGCCTGGAGTGGTCGCGTACCTCGGACGCACGAGAACGCTGGTTCGAATCCAGTCGCCTCGACTATTTTTCTCGCATCGTTGTTTTGTGGCTCTTTTTGGGGTTTTACCTGGTTCAATCGCAAGGTTGAGTTTTCGCTATTTATAGCGCAACTCGTCACAACTTCTTTCGCCGCAATAACTTGACGAGTTCAAATCCTGTTGCCTGTTCAGGTAAGGCGAACCGGGCCGGAATATTTTTGGACGATTTGTCGAATTCCGTTCCGGCCGTTCGACTAGATAGTGAAGGCTGGGAACTCGGCCCGCCCGAAGACCGTTACAGGTGAAATCATGCCGCAGTATTTGGTTGCTATTCACCACCCCGACGACTACGACCCGTCCGTCGAGGACGAAGCGATGGGTCGCGATATCGACGTGCTCAACGAAGAGATGATCGCTGCGGGTATCAGGGTTTTCGTCGGCGGTCTGCACCCGGTAAAAAGCGCGAAGTCGCTACGGGTGCAACCCGGTGGTAAGGTACTCATCACCGACGGGCCGTACCTGGAGACCAAGGAGCACATAGGCGGTTTTTGGGTGCTGGAAGCCACTGATATGAACGAGGCACTGAAGTGGGGGCGCAAGGCCGTCGCCGCCTGTCGCGCGCCGGTCGAGGTGCGCCAGTTTCACTCACTTTGATACAACGGAGTGCCATGGAGACAGTGCAGATCGCGGCGATTGTAGTTCGCACCGAAAAAATCCGTTTCATGTCGATTCGCTTCAGCGCCGTTCGACAATATTGCTGTTACAGCAAAACACCAACCGAGGAGAATGGACATGCGCTTCATCAGCATTATGACTCACAATCCAACTAATCGCCTGCCGACAGAGGCCGAGATGGCATCCATGCACAAGCTCATAGTAGAGGGCATGAAGGCGGGGTGGCTGCTCGAATGCGAGGGCGTGACCTTTGGCACCACAGGCGTCCGCGTGCACAAAGCTGCCGGCGGCGAGGTCACGGTCACCGACGGCCCTTTCGCCGAGACTAAAGAGGTCATAGGCGGCTACGCCCTCCTCAACGCCGCGAGCAAGGAAGAAGCAGTTGAACACACGCGGCGTTTCCTCGAGCACGTCGGCCAGGGAACCTGGGAGACCTACCAGCTTTTCGAGATGCCGACGGGAGAAGGATCGGGCTTTGACGACCTCGTGGCCAGATCCTGGCAGGCCGCGAACACGGAAAAACAGTAGTTTTTCGGAACCAGATTTTCAGAGGAAGTTCCGTCGCAAGTGCCGAATTCAGGTCGACTGGCTGTTTTCGAGTTGCCGCCACCGCCATGATCCCCAGCCGCAGACGCCGACGACAAAAAGTTCAATAGCCGTCAAGTCGCCTCGACTATGTTGAAGTGGCATAGCATTCACATTGCGTTGAAGTTGTGCACTTGATCTGCGAATTATATCGTTACTGCCGCGCAAGAATTGCTCGGTCAATTCGCGCGCCCGAATTCGCGCCAACTCTCTGAGAGATTTGAAAGATCGGCGGTTGAAGCGTAATCCATGGTCGCTTAATATCGACATAAGCTCGTTAGATAATCACAAGTTGGGCGGTTCTGAGACCGAACTGCTGAGAACTACCGGGAGGATGCGGTGACAGTGAAACCCGATAGCAGGAAACTTACGC
>Ga0310039_10000266_pt1 | contig 48069 bp, 35 predicted proteins | sample Sb_taG_4_FD_200460 | JGI IMG/M metagenome (GOLD analysis project Ga0310039, IMG submission 200460) | Peat soil microbial communities from Weissenstadt, Germany - Sb_50d_6_BS metaG (v2) (version 2) | ecosystem: Environmental > Terrestrial > Soil > Wetlands > Peat | place: Germany: Weissenstadt...
TGAGTAGTAGCAACCATGCGTTCCTCCGGGAAATAGGTGAAAGTCCGGAAGAATCGTAGGCCTGTACACTTGTCCCAATCAAGGCCCTCTCAATAATTGAGGTGGAGTTTGATGCGTTCGCCCTGGCAATCGCCCATCTCCAGCTTCTCGATTCCGTAAGAATCGAGGACTTGAACCTCGTAACGGCCCTGGACGTAGACGCCGCTGTTGCCGCGTGCCTGGCCCTTCTTGTCGGGCAGGTAAGGCACACGAAATTCGACATGCAGCTTGAAGTCGCCGGCGAGCATTTGCTTGGAGAGGATGTTGCCGCCGTGGACTTCCATGGCGCCGCCCTCGACCAGCTTCCAGGGCGCGGGCGCTTTGCCGTCAAGCGTAGTCCAGTTGTCGAGTGACTTGCCGTCGAAGAGCACAATCGCGTCCTTGGGCGGCGGCACGCTCTTCACGTCTTCCCTGTCTTCCGGCTTGGCCAGCTTGAGGCCGCTGATGTCGCCGTACTTGTCGGCGGCAATGGCAGAAGCCGCGACGAACAAGAATCCTGCAAGTGTAGTCCATGGCCGCCGCATGTCATTGCCCTCTCGCGCCTTCGAATTTGCTATATGACAGTCCCAGATTTCCGACAGGTCCTCAAGAAGGGTGGCAAGCTCCGAGTGCCGCAATGGGCATGCCATCCAACTTGAGCTTTAAGCCCTGATCTCTATCACTTTGTGTCCGTTTTTACCTTCTGCGGCGGCTTCATCGATGTCCGGATCTTTTCGGCTGTTCTCTTGGCCAGATCGCGCAGGCGTTCGTTGCCGTCGTCCTTGGCGATTTTGTCCAGCGTGGGCAAGGTGCCCGAGGCCATCGAACGCAGCTCGGAAAGGGTATTCATGACGCCGAAGCGGACCATGTTGTTGTCTTCCTCGAGAGCGGCGGTAAGCGCCTTCAGGATTTGCTCGCGCTGCTGGTCGTTCGGCTTGGCTTTCAGCGCCAACTGGCCCAGGCCGCGTAACGCGGCCCCCCGCGCGCGGCGCGGGTGGCCCGGCTGGGCCATGTCCAACAGAGCATCCAGAACCGCCAAATCCTGAACGTCGCCCAGGGCGATGAGTGCGGACGTGCGCAGGTTGTCATTGATGGAGGGCTTGGCCAGGTAAGCCGCCAGCAGAGCAACGCCTGCCTTGCCTGCGTGCTTGGCGTAGGCCGACATGGCGGCACCTTCCACGGAATCGGTGGCATCGCCCTTATTGAGTATTTCCTTCATCGCTGCGGCAATGGCGGCGTCGGCCGCAAATCTTCGAAGTCCGTCGATGCAGGCCCGACGCACCTTGGGATCGGAATCCTTCACGCCTGCGAGCAGAGCATCTCGGCTGGCAGCGCCGCCAATTTTGGCCAATGCGGCCGCAATCTCGACCTGTGCGCCGCCGAACTTCTCACTGGCCAGGGCCTTGACGAGCAACTCCCGATCGGCGTCGGCCTTGCTCTCGCCCACGTGGCGTGCAGCTCGAATGCGCGATACGGCACCGGGAGAGTCCAGCAATTGCGCTCGCCAGTAGGAGGCATCCTTCGTTTCTTTCATTTCGGCCAGCACGCCCTGGTCGGGGTCCACGTCGATCTGTTCCGGCCGTTCAGCCAGCGGAACGAGGAAGGTATGTTCTTTTTCGGTCACGTACTCCTGGACGACGGTTGGCTCTTTGCCCTTGGAGCGAATGGCAACCGTGAACGGGAAGGCGAAGGCCTCGCTCGATTGAGTTTGCTTGACTACCACCTTGGCCTGCTGCGTTGGGGCAAGATATTCGCTCGTGACTTCGAGCGTGGGGTGGCCGGGGCGCTCGGTCCAATCATAGAAGAATCGGTCCAAGCTCCTGCCGGTCTCGCGCTCCAGTGTGCGGCGGAAATCGGTCGTCTCGGCGCTTTGCAGGCGGTGTTCCGTGCCGTAGCGCTGGATCGATTTCCAGAATGCCTCGTCGCCTAGTTGCGAGCGAAGCATGTGCAGAATCCACGCGCCCTTGGGATACGAGCGGCCGTCGAACATGGAATCGGGCGTGCGGTAGTGCCGATCGACTACCGGCCGGCGGTTGCCGCCGCGGATGGCTCCGGGAGCCTTGTGGAACATGTTCAGGGCGTACTCGTCGGCTCCCTTGCTATGCTCGTCCCACAGTGCTTCCGCATAGGAAGCGAAACCTTCGTTGAGCCAAAGGTGCGACCAATCCCGGCAGGTGACCAAGTCTCCCCACCATTGGTGGGCAAGCTCATGGGAAATGAGAGAGTCCGCCGGACCTTCGGCCATGCCGCGCTCGTCGCGCAGGGCCATTTCGCCAAGCGTGGTCGCACTGGTGTTCTCCATGCCGCCGCCGTACTGGTAGCCGATGATCTGGGCATATTTATCCCAGGGGTAATGGATGCCAAAGCGTTGGCTGAAAAAGGTGAGCATTTCGCGGGTATGACCAAAGCTGCGCGTGGCGTCGTCCTTGCGCCCCTTGGGCACATAGTAAAGCACCGGAATCTTGTCCCAGGTTTCGCGCACCACGTCGTACTGCCCAACCGCCAATGTCACCAAGTACGCCGGATGCGGTTTGTCCTGCTTCCAGTCGAACGTGACGGTGTGCGCCGCGCTATTCTCTTTGCGCTCGATCAGCTTGCCGTTCGAGACCGCCTCGAAGCCTTCAGGCACCGTCACGACGATTTCCGTGGTCTGGCGCTGGTCTGGGGCATCGATGCACGGAAACCAGTAGCGATTGCTGACCGGTTCGCCCTGGCTCCATACCGAGAGCGGCGCCTTGGGCTCGGAGCGCGTGGGCGCGAAGAAGTGCAAGCCATCCTTGGGTTCCTTGACGACGTACTCGACCTGCAGTGTGCCAGTGCGGCCGGCCGGCCACGGGGAATCGAGATCGACCGACAGTTTCTTGCCGTCATGCTTGAAGTGCGCCGGTGCGGCTTTCTGCCCCGCGCTGGCTAGCGTTACCTGCTTCACCTTGAAGCCGACGGCATCAAGACTGATATTCTTGATCGGTTTCACGCTGCGCACTTCAAGGGTCGCCTTGCCGTCTACGATTTTTTTTGCCAGATCGACCTGCAACTCGAGTCGGATGTCCTTCACGTCGAACGGCCGCTCGGGCACGGTGCGCAAGGGTTCCGAGACAGACGCCTGTGGTGCTGCAGGCGCTGGAGTCCCGCCCTGCCTACGTCCGCCGCCGCCCTGGCCGAAAGCTTCTTGATATTGGCCAATCGTCAAGCAGGCGGCCAACGTCAGCCCAACCCACATCCACCCGCGCATGCGATTCATAACGATACCTCTCCAAGAACGACGCTTAGCATCTCGAACTAGACCAGCGGTGCAAACACAGAGACAGCATACGCAAGGTATTCTTGCAGAATACAGGGACTCATCAAGTTTTAATCTTTGCGCTGCGATCCGGCCCAGTCTGTATTGAGCCAACTGTCTCGCGCCGAGATGTTGAGCGTGAAGCGCTTGAGACCTGCTTCCACATAGCGAGGAGGGCAATTGGCAGGTTTGGCTCGAAACGTAAATGACAGTCGGCCCATCGCGATCAATTCGCGACGGGCCGAACCTAGGGGGGTCGACGTAGGGATAATTCAAAACTCGCGAACGACGCGCTTTCGGTTGCAGTGGACGAGCAACCAAGCGAGAATTCAGGCGACGGAACCGGGCAGCGAACGGTGCGGACTAGAAGCCTCCGCCGAGGCCGAGGGCTCCGCCGAAACCGCCGCCGAAGCCGCCAAAACCACCGCCGCCAAGGCCGCCAATGCCACCAATGCCGCCGGCGAATGAGCCGCCACCCAAGCCGCCGATGCCGCTTAACCCACCACCAATGCCGCCGCTCAAACCGGCGAAACCGCCGGATAAGCCGCCGCCCAAGCCACCGCTCAGGCCACCGCCGAAGCCGCCGCTCAGGCCACCGCTCAAGCCGCCGCTCAGACCGCCCGAGCCTCCCATGCCAATCCAACCAGTTGACTGAACCTGCAAGGGTGTCAAGAACGCGCGGTCAGGCCTGGAGGTTGCAGCACCCACGAGGCTGCCACCGCTCGTGCTGGTGCCACCGCTCAAACCGCCAATGCCGCCGCTTAGGCCGCCGCTCAGACCACCGCTGATGCCGCCACTCAGGCCACCACTGATGCCGCTAATTCCGCCACTTATTCCGGAGCCGCCGAAGCCGCCTCCCCGGATTGTCTGGGCATGGCAGATACCCGAACCAAGCAACAGTCCGGCAGCTATAGCACCTAGGAAATAATGAGATGGAAGAGCGTAGGACGACCGACACATGGCGCACCCCCAGGCTTTGGTTTCCTGCGGCCGATGCTACATCTACGTCGATGCGCACAGCGGAGGAAACATCAAAAACTTTTTGAAAACAATGAAAACCGGTAGCGGGCTCTGAAGATCACTCGGTGGACCGTCAGGCCTCGCGACCAACCCTTTTTACCTCAGCAATCCTGATGCCAACAACCGCTCCATCCGTGGGCCGAGAGCGGTTACTGCCAACGACCATGCCAAAGCTGCCAAGCCGAAGCCCTAGGGCGGGAAGGACAATGATCGCCAGGAGCGATAGCGTGCTTGTCCCCTTCTCGGACGCCTCCGTATTGCTGTCCAAATGTATCCGAGAAGGATGATTCCCGCCTACTGGGAATCCTGCTTCCGCTTAGCGCGGCTAAATATGATGCCTCTTCCTCTGCTTATCCTTGGCTGCCCGTAGGACGAACCGGGCACCCTTTGATACACCTATATTTTAGACGATTGTGGTCACCAAAATGTTCGAGCCAACCCATAATGTCTCTCCAAGTTCAGGGCCTTTGTAAGGAATACTCTACCCGTAGCGGTTCTTTGTCCGTCCTGCGCAATGTGAACTTGGAATTACATCGTGGCGAAGCGCTGGCGGTGATGGGGCCTTCGGGGTCGGGCAAAAGCACGCTGCTGCATCTTCTGGGCACGCTGGACACCCCTACTTCGGGTAGCATTCGCCTCGATGGCAAGGATCCATTTAGGCTGCCCGAGCGTGATTTGGCTGATTTTCGCAATCGATACATTGGTTTTGTTTTTCAAGACCATCATCTGCTGCCCCAATGTTCAGTGCTGGAAAACGTGTTGATCCCTACCCTTGTCGGCAAAGGCAATCGCACGGAGATCGAGCGGTGGGCGAAGCAGTTGCTCGGACACGTGGGCCTATCGGCCCGCCTGGAGCACCGGCCGGCGGAGTTGTCCGGCGGCGAACGGCAGCGCGTGGCCGTCGCGCGCGCTTTGATTCAGCATCCCGTGTTGCTCCTGGCCGACGAGCCGACCGGCAACCTCGATCGCCACACCGCCTTGGCCGTGAGCCAGTTACTGCTCGACCTGCATCGCCAGGAGCAGACCATCCTGGTTGTCGTCACCCATAGCATGGAATTAGCCCGCAGTTTTCCAAGGCAAGCGGAGATGGTGGACGGGACTTTGGAAGCCGGCGGGGGCAGATCATGACGGGCACGCGCCTGCTGTTACGTAACCTGTTCTATCACTGCCGCGGCAACAGCGCTATCCTTCTCGGCGTCGCAGTGGGCACGGCTGTCCTGGCCGGAGCACTTCTCGTCGGAGATTCCTTGCGCGGGAGCTTGCGCGACCTGACCCTGCAGCAGCTCGCCTGGGTCGATCAGAGCCTGGTCGCTCCGCGCTTCTTCCGCGCCGAACTCGCCCAGGAGCTGAACGCGGAAACCATCAGCCCGATTATCATGCTCCAGGGATCGGCGAGCACAGGAACGGAGGCGGCCCCGGCCAGTGCTCTCCAACACCCCGTGACACGCGCGGGCAAGGTCTCGATCCTGGGCGTGAACAGCAGCTTCTGGCGCGGGTCGGCGGGAGCGGCGGCGAGCGTCACACCCATCAGCGCGGCATTCTGGGATTCGGAGAGAGAAGAAGTGGTGCTCAATGCCGCGCTCGCCGAGGAATTGGGCGTCGGCGCAGGCGGCCGACTCACCTTGCATCTCCAGAAGGTCAGCGCAATCCCGCGCGAAATCCTGCTGGGCCGTCGCGACATCAGCGACGTTCTCGACGAACTCACGCTCGGCGTGGCTGCCGTTATTCCGAACGAAGGGCTGGGGCGCTTCACTCTGAATCCCAGTCCGGAGACGCCTCGAAACGTGTTCGTGCCGCTGCGCGTCCTCCAGGCCAAGCTTCACCAGCAGGACCGGGTCAACGGCCTACTGGCCAGCGGACTGGATACGCCACGCCTCCAGCAGAGCCTGCAACAACACCTTACGCTGGAGGACTGGGGGCTGGTCTTGCACACGCCGGAGAGCCGAGTGGCGGCTCTCTTCGAGAAACTAGATCGCGACCACGACGGGAAGTTGACGCGCAATGAATGGCGGCGGCGCGTGGCTGATTCGCTTGCCCGGGAGGCGGACCGGAATCAGGACGGCGTACTGGACCGCGCAGAGCTGAGCGAGTTCTATCGCACGCACCACAACTATCTCAGCCTGGAGAGCCGGCAAATGCTCCTCGAGCCGGCCGTAGCCGCCGCCGCCATGGCCTCGGCCAAAGAGACAGGCATGCCGGCTGCGCCGACGTTGGTCTACCTGGCTAACCGCATTTCCGACGGCAAGAAATCAATCCCCTACTCGATTGTCGCCGCGCTCGATCCTGCACTCCCGGCCCCGCTGGGTCCCTTCCTGCCGGCCGACGCGAAAGATTTGAAGGACGGCGAAATTGTCCTGGTTGACTGGCCGGCGTCTCCCCTCCGGGCCCGTCCGGGCGAGTCGATCACCCTCACCTATTTCGAGCCGGAGGAAGAGGGAAAGCTTCGCGAAAGTACCGCGACTTTTCGTCTGCGCGGCCTGGTACCCTTACAGGGTGCCGCCGCTGACCCCGACGTGACGCCGGAATTTCCCGGCATCACCGACAAACTCGATCTGCGCGACTGGAATCCGCCTTTTCCATACGACAACAAGCTCGTCGGGGCCGCGGATGAGAAGTACTGGGAAGAATACCGCACCACGCCAAAGGCATACCTGACGCTGGCCGACGGCCAACGGCTCTGGAGCAGCCGTTTTGGCGCACTTACTTCCATCCGTCTGGCGCCCGCGTCTACCGACCTCACCAAGTCTGCCGAGGACTTCCGCCGGAAGCTGCTAGAACGTCTTCAGCCGGAGCAGGGTGGCTTCGTCTTCGACGCCGTGCGCCAGCGCGCCCTGCAAGGAAGCTCCGGCGCAACCGACTTTGGCGGGTTGTTCCTTGGCTTCAGCTTCTTTCTCATTGCCGCAGCCCTGCTGCTTGTCGGTTTGCTGTTTCGGCTCAACCTCGATCGTCGCGCGGAGGAAATCGGTCTGCTGCTGGCGCTCGGCTTTCGTCGAGCAACCGTCCGGCGGTTGCTGCTCGGAGAGGGAGCGATTCTTACTGTGGCTGGAGGGCTCCTGGGGTTGGCCGGCGCGGCGGTTTACGGCTGGTTGATGCTCGAATTCCTGCACGCCTGGTGGCCTGGCACGCTGGACCGCTCTTTCTTGCGCCTGCACATCACCGGCCAAAGCTTACTGATCGGCTATGGCGCCGCCTTGATCGTGAGCGTGCTGACGATTGCCTGGGCGGTGAGGATGTTGGGGCGCATCCCAGCGCGCGCCCTGCTTGTCGGCGAAACCAGCGAGGAATCGAGCCCAGGGATGGTCAGCCGGCCGGCACGCTGGAGTCCCTGGGTTAGCGGAGCTGCCGCCGTCGGGGCCCTGGCCTGCCTGGGGCTAGGCGGGTTCGTCAAGGGGCAGGAAGAACAGGCGCTGACCTTTTTTGGCAGCGGCGCCCTGCTCTTGACTGCGAGTCTGGCGGGCATGTGGTTCTGGATGTGCCGCTCCCGGCAGGGTGCGGTTGTCGGCTCCGGGGCGCCAGGGCTGGCGCGCCTGGGTGTGCGAAACGCTGCGCGCCATCCAGCGCGTAGTCTACTGACGGCCGGGTTGCTAGCCTCCGCCACCTTCCTGATCGTTGCGGTCGAATCGTTCTACCGTGATCCGGCCAAGGATTTTCTCGATGTGTATGCCGGCAGCGGCGGGTTCTCGCTTCTCGCCGAATCGGACCTGCCGGTCTATCAGGACCTGAACAGCCCCAAAGGGCAAGAGGAACTCAACTTCCCGACCCAGGCACGAAGCGCGCTTCAGGATGTCCTGATTTATAATTTCCGTGTTCGCAGCGGCGACGACGCCAGTTGTTTGAACCTCTACCGGCCGACGCGGCCGCGTATTCTGGGGGTGCCGCAAAGATTGATCGAGCGCGGCGGATTCCTGTTCAAAGAAACGGAAGCCAACACCGACAGGGAGCGCACCAAACCCTGGTTGCTCCTCGACGAAGCCCGCGACGACGGCGCCATACCGGTCTTTGGCGAGGCGAACACCGTCGAGTGGATGCTCCACGGTAAACTGGGCGGTGAGCTGACGGTGCCGGACGAACGCGGCGCGCCAAGGCGCCTGCGTGTGGTGGGCCTGCTGCAAGATAGCGTCTTCCAAAGCGGCCTGCTTTTATCGGATGCGAACTTCGTCAAACTCTATCCCCGAAACGAGGGATACCAGTTTTTCCTCGTACAGGCTGCTCCGGATCAAATCGGCCGGACGAAGGCGTTGCTGGAAACCGCGTTGGGCGATCACGGCTTCATCGTCACCAGGACCAAACAGCGGCTGCAATCCTTCCTGGCCGTGGAAAACACCTATCTCTCCACCTTCCAGGCCCTGGGCGGCTTGGGGCTGATTATGGGCGCGCTGGGGCTCGCCGTGGTCTTGCTGCGCAGCGTCTGGGAGCGGCGCGGCGAGTTGGCGCTCCTGCGCGCGCTCGGCTTTCGCAAGGCCGCGCTGGCCTGGCTCGTGCTCGCGGAGAACGGCTTCTTGCTCATCCTCGGCCTGGTGATGGGCGCGGTATCCGCATTGCTGGCCGTGGCGCCGCACTTGACAGGCGCCCAAGGCGAAGTGCCTTGGTTCTATCTACTGGTCTTCCTTGCGATAGTATTATTGGTAGGGTTGGCACCGGGGGCGGCAGCCGTGGCCGCTACCTTGCGAGCGCCCTTGATCCCCGCCTTACGCCGAGAATAAAAAAAGTTTTGTGAGCCCGATCTTGCTCTGGATGCCAGAGCGGGGCCCTCAATTCTGACCGAGGGTCGGACTCTTAGATACGCTCTCGCGAGCCGTCGTTCTCTTATAGGGGAGAAGGTAATGGAATCGAGGATCTGGATGGTGTTTGTCGCTTTAGCCGGGCTTTGCTGGGGCGTGTATGTGCCTCTGATCGCCCAGGGGGGGAAGGAGCTGAAGAGTTCCTATGCCTCTTTCCTGTGCGTGGGAATTGCCTACTTTCTAATCGCCATCCTCTTCCCGATCGCCATCCTGTGGTACCGAGGCAAGGCGCCGCAGTTTACGGTTTCAGGGACCACACTTGCAATTCTGGCGGGAATCGCGGGCGCATTGGGTGCCCTCTGCGTGATTTTCGCAACGTTCGAATTCAAGGGACCGCGGATTTACGTCGCTCCCGTGATCTTTGCCTTAGCCCCTGTCATCAACACACTGGTGAGCCTTTTCTGGCATCCGGAGCAATCGCCCTTGCACTTCGGTCTACCCAAGGAAACGCCTCACTGGACGCTTTACGTCGGCATCCTCCTCGCCGGCCTGGGCGCCGGGCTGGTGCTCTTTTCCAAGGAATATGCCGAGGCAAGCCACGCCAAGTCGGCAAAACCGGCCGCACCTGCGACCGTGGCCACGTCCACGGGAGCAACTCATCTGTAATTGAGAAGGCGATGCGCCATCCCATAGGTCTTACAGGACCTATAAGCCCTATCGCTCGCTTCGCGCCCTAGTCGGATGGCCTAGAGCAAGGTCTGCAGATCTTCCTCGCTGAGAGGATTGGGAAACTCGCAGCCGACGGCCCAACCGCCGTTCGCGTCCTGGCTGGAATAGACCACGCGGGCTTGCAGCGGGCGCATGAACCCCGAGCTCGGTCGAATAGGCTCGATGTCGACGAGCGCTCCAGCACGGAAAGGGGACCCGACCAGCAGGCGGACGCCGCTTGCAGAAAGGTCCTGCACTTTTGCCAGGAGCCAAAAGTCATGCGTGTCTGCCGCAGTTTTTTGGCAAAGCGTCGTCAACTTGGTCGAATAACGAACGCTGGCCCGGCGTTCGGTGGTCAAGGAGGCAGGGTTTTGCGGTGAATCGACGGGATCGATTTCGGACATGACAGCCTCTTTGGTTACCTTTTCGAAGTTTATTCCATTCATAAGGCTAGGTCACGCCGATAGCCAAGTCAAAAGCGGCAGGAGCGCCCGCGCGCAGATTTTTAGTCATAGGCATGAACAGCTTCGAACAACTCCCCGTCAACCGTTGGTAGCCGCTCGCTGGCCGCCCGGCTGCAATCGTTCGCGAGGCGTTTGCAGCCTTGAACGCAGCAACTCGATCTCGCGGCGCTCGGCAATCAGTTGTCTTTCACTTTGCTCGAATTCGCGCCGCAGATGATCTTCCAGTTCATCAAGCTCGGCCAGACGCCGTTTCGACGCTTCCTCGGCCTTTTCGAGGGCCTGGTAACGCTGTTCCATCTGCGCCTGCCGCTCGATGAATTCCTTCTGTTTTTTCTCCCAGGCTTGTTGGCGCTCTCGAAGTGACGTTTCCAGAAGAGCGAAGTCGGTGCGTGCGCTCTGGCTGGCTTGTTGGAGCTGGGCTGTGTCGGCACGCAATTGATTGAGGAACGTTTGTTGGGCCTCCACGTCGCGGCGCGTGCTTTCACTGCTGTCCTGCAGGGCCAACAGCTCCTCCTGGGCCTGGGCGAGCTTCTCTGTCTGCGCCTTGAGCTGTGTTTCATGCTCCGCCAGTTCCCGGGCGCGCTGCTGCATCGCTTCGGATTGCGACGCCAGGAACTGCATCTCGCGGTTGAGTTCCTGGGCGCGCAAGGCCAGGGCCTCCTCGCTGCGGAAGTGCTTTGCCAGCAAGGCCTGGTGCTGCTGCTGGATCGTGCCGAATTGGCTGCGTGTGTACTCCTCGAGCTTGCGCTTTTCGTTGGCGAGCCATTCGTGCGCAGCTTTGACATTTGGCTGTTCGCCCTCGGGAAACGGCGTCGGCGTAAACTCCACCGGCCGGGCCGACTGCTGGGGATGGACCGTCGATATTGTCGCTCCTGGATAGCTTCGGGGCGCCGGGACGTACGCCGATCCCTCCGTGACGAAGCCGGTGAAGAGCATGTCGATCGATTCCATGAGCGCAGGATGAGGGGAGTTCGCGGCGGCCATGATTGATTCCTCGCCAGACTTCGCACCGAGATTTGGGGACACAGAAAATGCCCCGGCAAGTATAGCTTACAGTTGCAAATCCGGCATGATCCGCGTGCGCCTGCCGAGCGAGTGGGTCATCCATGCTGCATGGACAGTTGACGGAGGACGGAGCGCCGCCCATGCCATCCTACTTCGCATGGTCATCTCTATCACCGCGCACGATTCCGCGAATACTAGCCCGAAGCGTCAGCGAGGACCTCGCTAACGCTGCGGGCTAGTATCAGCAGATTGCCGCCCGGTCATCTAGACCGGCGGGAAAGCGTAGCGGAGGATCATGTTGCCGATCCAGCGCACGACGATTTCGTCCAGCCAGAAGAGCGGCCCCATGAACCAGGGCAGGTTGATTTGCGAGCGCCGTTTGACAATCAGGCGAATGATCTGGTCCACGCATTTCTCCACGGGCCAGATGCGGAAGGGTGGTTCGGGAGGCGTGGTCCAGGCCTTGCCGTCGGGGCCAAGGACGTTCTGGCGTAGCGGAGTATCGACAAACCCCGGCGCCACAACGCCCACGTGCACGCCGTCGCGCTTCAGCTCGAGGCGCAAACTTTCGTACAGCCCCCGCACTGCAAATTTGCTGGCACCATAGATGCCATAGGACGGGATACCGCGGAGGCCAGTCAAGCTGCTCAGGGCGACCAGCGATCCGCGGCTTTGCTTGATGTGGGGTAAAGCAAAGTGCGTGGCATAAAGAGTGCCAAAGAAATTGACGCGCATGACTCGTTCCATTGCTGCCAGATCGGAACCCGCAAAGTAGGCGCGCATGGACAGGCCGGCCGAGCAAACAAGGATGTCCAGGCGGCCGAAGCGTGCGACCGTTTCGTCGACTGCGCGACGGCAGTCCTCGGTGTTTGTCACGTCTGTCTCGATGGCTATGCCCTGTGCCCCAAGCCCCTCAGCTGCGCGCACTACGTCGTCCAAGGCGGCCTTCGTGCGCGCGGCAAGGCTCAGTTTGGCCCCAAAGCCGGCCAGCCGTAGGGCCGTCGCCCGCCCGATTCCGGATGAGCCGCCAGTGATGAGGACGACCTTGCCCCGTAGAGGATGCATAAACACTCTCAAAGGCGAAGAGCGATTCTTACTCCACAACGCACCTGTTCTTTCAGGCACGGAGACTGTAGGATCTTCTGGCATGAACGGCCAGATACCTGTCGAGCCAGCAGGCCTTGCCGCCAAAATTGCGCGCCTGGTCGAGGAGCGCGGCTGGAACCAGGAAGACTTTGTCCGAAACGCAGGGTTGAACCGCCAGACCGTCCGCCAAATCCTCCAGGAAAACGGCGCTCGCCGGCTGCGCAACGGCACGGTCAGTCGGTGCGCCAAGGCCTTGAGTCTGTCCGTCAACGAATTGCGAAACATGCCTCTGGAGCGTCTCTTACAGCGCATCAGCGCTTCCCCCGCCGGCGCCGATGGGGCTCGACGCCTCTACGATCAGGCGACCCAGCCCGAATTGCAAGCCTGGATCGAGCGCAACCCAGACCGGGCCGACCGGTTGAGCCCGGAGGCCATCGACGAACTCCTTTCCTTGCAGGGCACCGGTGGACCGCTCACCAGCTTCGGAGTCGAACATTTTGTAGAACTCATGGAGCGAAAGGAACAACTCATCGATAAGGTCCACACGATTGCCGCCACGGAATACCTGGAACTCCTGGAGCAGCTGGTGACCTTGCTGTACGAAAAGGTACAACCCTATCGGGACCGACAATAACCCTGCCGTATTCGCTTTCTGAGCAAGAAGCCGTCGCGGTCACTCTGCCATGGACACGCCTCCGCTGATCGTCCTCAATGCCGTCGGCCTGACGCCTCGATTGCTGGAGTACGCGCCGCGCCTACGCGCGCTGGCTGGCAAAGGCTGGCTGCGTCCGTTGCAGGAAGTCTTGCCGGCCGTGACGTGCACGGCCCAGGCCAGCATCCTCACAGGCTGTACGCCGGCCGGGCACGGCATCGTGGGCAATGGCTGGCTTTGGCGCGACACTGGCGAAGTGCGTTTCTGGCAGCAGTCGAACCGCTTGCTCGACGCAGAACCGATCTACCAGAGCGTCCGGCGGGCCCGGCAAGAACGCGGGCTGCCGTTTCGTTGTGCCAAGCTCTTCTGGTGGTTCAACCAGGGCGCTGCCGTCGATATCAGCGTGACGCCCAAGCCCTATTACGGAGCAGACGGCAACAAGGTCTTTGGCATTTACGGCACTCCTCAGGGTTTGACCGAGCGCTTGGAAGACAAGCTCGGTCCGTTTCCCTTCCATACATTCTGGGGGCCGCTGGCGGGGCTTCCTTGCACAGAGTGGATTGCACGCTGCGCTGCCCAAGTAGTACGAGATAGTCGGCCCGATCTCACCTTGGTCTATTTGCCCCACCTCGATTACGACCCGCAGCGTTTTGGGCCGCAGGGCTGCGACATGCCCCGGCTGGTCAAGGAGCTTGACGATGCGACAGCACCTTTGCTCGACGCAGCTGTAGCGCTGGGCGCCCGTGTCTGGGTGGTGAGCGAGTATGGCCACGTGCAGGTCCGGCGCGCGGTGCTGCCCAACCGTGTACTGCGGCAGGCGGCGTTGTTGACCGTCCGGCCAGGGCCCTTCGGAGAGGTGCTCGATACTTTCGCCAGCGAGGCGTTTGCCGTGTGCGATCATCAGCTAGCGCACATATACGTCAATAATCAGGCGAGCTTGGAACGAGCGCGTGAATTGCTGGCGGAGTCGCCCGGCGTGGCGGGAGTGGTTGCCGGGGCAGACCGAGCAAAGCTAGGCCTGGACCATTCCCGCTCGGGCGAACTTATCGCCTTGGCCGAGCCGGATGCCTGGTTCGCCTACCCCTTCTGGCTGGACGACCGGCTGGCGCCGGATTACGCCCGCACCGTCGACATCCACCGCAAGCCGGGCTACGACCCGTGTGAACTCTTCTTCGATCCGCAGCTACACTGGGCCCGGGGCCGGGCACTCCTCCGACTCGTGCAGAAGAAGCTTGGATTCCGCACTCTTTTCGACGTCGTTCCCTTGAACCCGGAGCTGGTCCGCGGCAGCCACGGACTCGCGGCGCAGGAGCCTGCGGACCGCCCGCTGCTGATCGGCGATGGCCCGCCTCCCGCCACCGCGGTGCTTCCCCTGCCTGCTGTGCACGGGCTGCTGTCAAATGTCTTAATGACCGGCGCGAAGTGAGGCCCGGCACGAATTCCTTTTGCCCGCACGATTGCCAAGCATGACCTATACTTACGCCGGATCGCGCCTTGCCATTCCAAATCGGATTCTTGTATGATCGGACGCATTTTCCTTGGCAGGTACCAGGCCACAAAGCTGCTCGGTGAAGGCGGTATGGGCCGGGTCTACCTCGCGCGCCAGCTCGACCTTGGCCGGCAGGTCGTCGTCAAGGTGATGCACGAACACATCGCTTCCGAGCCCAAGTTCTGCGAACGTTTCCAGCGCGAAACACTGCTCATGGCGCGCTTCCAACATCCTTATGTGGTCACACTCTACGATGCTTCGCTTAATGACCCCGAGGGAGCCTGCATCATCATGGAGTATATCCGGGGCGCATCGCTGGATGCGCTGCTCCTGAAGAACGGCAGGTTAAGCGCAGCCCGGGTGGGGCGCTTGCTGGGGCAATTGTGCGAGGCGCTGCAAGCTGCTCACTCCGAAGGCATCATCCATCGCGACCTGAAGCCCGCCAACTTGATGGTCGTCGATCCGGACACGCCGTACGAAAAGATCAAAGTAATGGATTTTGGCCTGGCCAAGATTCTGGACCAATCCGCTCTGCAGCAGGCGGCCATCACGAACAGCGAATTTGCGGTCGGCACGCCCGGCTACATGTGCCCCGAGCAGGTGCGTGGCGAAGAAGTCGATCAACGCGGCGACCTCTACAGCGTCGGCGTCATCCTTTACGAGCTACTGACCGGCAAGCTGCCTTTCGCGGGCCGCTCGTCGATGGATATTCTGCTGGCGCACGCCAATGAGGAACCGCCCCGCTTCGAGGACATTGGTGCCAGCGATTGGGTCGCTCCCGACATCGAAAACGTCGTCATGGCCTGCTTGGCCAAGGATCCAGCCGACCGGCCGGCGTGCGCTCGCGACCTTGCCGAACGCTTCGAGATCGCGCTTGACCACGAACAGGTCGTGAAGCTGAAGACCTTGCCCGCGGAGGACCCGCGCGCCGCCGCGCCGGCTCCCGCACGTGCGTCGGAGTGGTTGGATGACCCCACAGCAGTCGTGCGCGTGCTGGAAGCGTGGATGCCCGAGAAGATCGCGGCTTACAAACTGCACGGCTTCGTTCAGGACGTGGGCGGCGAAGTGATCGAGAGTATTCCCGGCCGGATTCGCGTGCTTCTGGGCGGACGCGGCAGCCCTTACATGCCGTCGGGCGGGGGGCCGTTCTCCTGGCTGCGCAGAGGCCGCAGGTTCGACCAGATCGAGATGGACCTGCACTTGCAGCAGGCAGACTCCCAACGCAACAACCTTCTTCAAGTCACAGTCGCGATGCGTCCGCCGAATCGAGGCTATTCCCCCGACGACGAATGGCGGGCGCGTTGCGACCAGATCTATTGCGATTTGCGCGGTTACTTGATGGGGCTGTCGGGCGCGGTGGAGTAGCATTTGCCTGGCTTCCCTGCCCAGGCGATATTCAGCCCATAGGTCCTATAGGACCAATAAGACCTAGGATCTTCCTTTAGCGAATCCGCGCCTGGAACGTCACCGCACCGGTCTGCCCCGGCAACAGCGGGCCGCCGACTTCCCAGCGTAAGATCAGCGAGCCCGCCTGGTTCTCCTGCATCGTGAACACCGCTTGGCGGTCGGATTTGGCGCTGCCCGCGATGTATTCCAATCGGCCGGTCAGGCTGTCGGAGACAACCACGTCGTTGATCGGCTGGCCGCCCTGGTTGGTGTAGCGGAGTGTGAAGGTGACCACGTCGCCGATGTGGGCTGCTTGCTTGTCAACCGATTTGCACAGGACCAGCGGCCGCTCCGGCGGTGGAACCTTTTCGGCCAGGGTGCCCACCACGGTCTTCTCTTGGAGATGCCCGGTCACCCGGACCAGGCCTTCGACCTGAACGACGTCCACGAGCCCTTCCTGGCTCTGGATGCCGCTGGGCCGCTGTCGGCCGGCCAGGGCTTCCAGTTGCACGTTCTGTTTTGCCTCGACGCTCGGCTGCCGAGCCGCTAGCACTTGCTTGGCAACGACGGTCTGCGTACCGCCGACCGCCAGGGATGAGCCATAACCAATGGGCAAGGTCAGCGTGGACAGGACGGCGAAGCGCGGCACGCAGATGCAAACGCGATTCGAGATAGCGATGTGTTTGCCGCCGTGGTTATCCGAGTAGACGGCTACCGTGTCCGAAGGATCGAGGCCATTCAGCCGGCCCGCTTTATCGAGCCCCACGCGCGGGCCGCTGTCGCCGCCATCTTGCAGGCATTCATCGACGTTGCAAGCGGGGCCGGCGATCGGATCGTAGAGGGGAACGCACTTCCAGGGCGTGTACGGCGGAGCCCCGGGCTGGCCCAGGGTCTTATCGCCCGGCAGCATGAGCGTTCCCCGAACTGCCGCGTGGACGAGTTCCTCGTGATCTACGGCTCTCGACCCAAGACGCACAATGAGCATGAGCCGGCCTGCGGCGCGCGCCATAGCGATGATATCCTGACCGGGCCGAATCTCGGTTTCCAGGGGCGCCGCGGGCTGCGTGGCCACGGGAAGGGCACGGTCCGGAGGTTCGAGATAGATGACCTTGGTCAACAGCGCTCCCCTCAAAGCACGCTCCACATCTTCCGCAGAGAAGTTGACCGGCACGGGGTAATCCATCGAACGCATATTTGGCGGCAGGACCAGGCTTCCACGAACCTCCAGCGTCGGGTACAGAATGACCCCGGGGTGGTCGGGTAATCTCAGTTCGGCACGGTAGACGTATCCTGGACGCAAGCCGACCGTGACCGGAGCTGGAAACTCCTTGCCTGCGGCTTCACCCTGGTAAAAAGTCGCCTGTGTCCCGGGCGCACCATCGAAGCGAGCGTATAGAAGCGGCGCCAGATGAGGCGCCGCGGGCACATGAGCATAAGTAGGCGGCGCGATTTGCGCGCAGGTTCCATAGGGCAAAGTGGCGGCTGTCAGCAGGGCGGCGGCTAGTAGTTTGAGATTCATGAGGTGGTGAGGGGTGAGGGTAGTCGGATTCCCGGCAAAGGGCGCGTGACGCGGTCTGCGTCACGCGCCCTTTGCCAGCTTGTCAGCCGACAGTTACTGTTGCGAAGGAGAATCGCCCGGGAACCACCAGTGGCGAGAAGCGGGCTTCTTGTCGAAGGCGGACGCATCGGTCGCCTGCCCGGCCAGACCCGCAGTCGTCGTGTTGGCCGCGGGGCTGAAGCTGTTGTACTGCATCTGCTGGATCTTCGAGGGGTCAGGCAACGTCGAGACCGGGCTGGTCCCCGCGCTTGGCTTCTGCGATGCCGGCGCCCCGGATCCGTTGGCGCCGGCGGCCGGCATGTTCGACGGCATCGGCACCGGGCCGTTCGGGCCCAGCAGCACCGGACCGTTCGGGCTCATCATCATGGGGCCATTAGGGGTCTGGAAGACACGGCCCACCGGAATCGCAGGTACTTGCTGTCCTCCAGGGCCGGCCATCTGCCCGCCTGGGGCCATGCCGGGCATCTGCCCGCCGGGCATCATGGGGCGCGCCGCCGCGCTTGCTCCACGGCCAGGCTGCTGACTGTATGGGCTGGGTGCGTTCATGGCAGGCGTGCCTGGTGCTTCCAGGTCGATGTTGCCTAGCCGGACCACAAGCAAGATACTGCCTCTGCGGTAAGCTTCGGCGATCGGATCGGCTCCCGGTTGCAGCCGGGTCGAGACCAATTCATCCGGTCCTACCACGGCCAGGTCCTGGAATTGCGGATCGGGCAGGTAGACTACCTTGACCACGTAGTTGCCGGCGGCAACCTGGTCGAAGTCTTCATCCGTGAAGGCTACCGGCACCGCGCTGTGAGCCAAGAAGGTATCGCTCCGGGCATTAGACGGCACGACTTCCAGCGTCGGATAAAGCTCGAGGCCAGGCCGATTGGGAATGTTGCTGAGCTTCAGGCGATAGATCGCGGCCTGCACGAAGTTATAACGGCCCGGTGCTTCCAAATGGCTTGCCACCACGGGCTGCCCGGTCGGGCTCGCGCCAAACCAGGAGACCTTCATTCCCGCAGGTCCGATGAAGCGGACCTCGGTGCGCTTCGAGGGGAATTGCCCGCCGGCAGAACCCGTAAGCGCCCCAACTGCGGCGACGGCGCCGGGCGGGGGCGTGCCCATGCCCGGAGCAACAGGTTGGAAAGGCATGCCGGCGGGTGAGATGCCTGCCGGAGGCGGCAGCTGGCCGCCCGTCCGCGTGATTCCCGAGCCGGCGCCGGGAGTCGGCGTGTATCCGGCTTGCTGGATCATATCCATCGGCACGCTCTGGGACATCATGGCCCGAGCTGCTTCAGCTCCCGGAGGAGAAGCCGAGTATGGCGCCGCCATGCAAACCGGCTGTCCCCAGGGGCCCTGGGCGCCGGGCACGGTCGACGGCCCGTTGGAGTAACTGACACTACCGCCGCCCCAGCCGCCCATCGAAGGACGCTGATCCATCTCGGCGCAGCCGCTGAGGGCGGCCAGCAGTAAAAACGTACATCCGGTTCGCTTCATACGATCCCCCTCCGGCGCTCAATCCTCTTTCGTCTGTGGTCGTCCCCGGTTATACTCGACCAAAGAGGCTGAATAACTTTCATCAAAACCGGAAAACTTTACCTATGCGGCACCTTCGTTTCTTTGCACTTCTTGGACTTCCCATCTTGGCAAGTTTCCTCTTTTTTCCGCGAGTCACGCTGAGCCAAGCATCCCCCCAGACACCGCCGCCGTCCGCTCCCAGCGCCTCGGCCCCGAAGGCAGACCCCAAGGCGTTGGAGACCTTCCACAAGGTCCTGGATCAGCTCGACCCGAAAAAAATCGGTTGGCTGGAGATGGGCCTTTGGGAAGAAATGCCCTGCCTGCCGCTGCGATTTCAAGCGGATGGAGACTACCTGTCCGGCCCAGATCATCGGCTGCGGCTCAATTTGAAGACTCGGCTGGGCAGTCAGGAAGGCACGACGAGCGTGGTCAGCGACGGTGTGACGATGTGGACCATTGCCGCGGTCGGCGCTGAGCCGCGTACGATATCGAAACTGGGCCTGCGCGAGGTCGACGAAGTCCTTAAAACTTCGAGCAAGCAGCTACGCCAGGAAATCTACCAGGTTCAAGGTTTCCAGGGGGTCTTGCCTCTCTTTGAAAGCCTGGCCCCACAAATGATCTTCACCAAACAAGAGACCGAGCGCTGGCAGACAAATGATGTGCTGAAGCTTACGGCCGTGTGGAACGCCGAGGTGAGCAAGGCCCAGGCTCCGCCACCCAACCCGTGGCCTCAGCTGATGCCACGAGAGTGCCGCATTCTGGTCGATGCGAAGACGTATTGGCCTCATCGTCTGGAGTTGTGGGGACCGACGGCACCGCGGGGACCGGACATCTTGTTGCTAGCGATGGAATTTCGGAACCCCAACATCCTCAAGCCTGGCGACAAGGAGCCGGAGCGTTATTCCCGAGCATTTTCTTTCGACCCAGGTAAGGAAAACGTGCACGACTCGACCAAACAGCAAGTGGAGCGATTATCACAGATCATCGCCGCAATGGCCCAGCAATCCACGCCCCCGAACGGAAGCGCAGCTCCTTCCACAACGAATTCGCCGCGTCCTTGATGGCAATCCTGGCCTCGAGCCCTCTTCTTTGATCGTGCGCGCCAATATCCTGCGGGGCGGGCTCGTGCCTCGGAGTTGTGGGTCGGCGCCAGTACGCTTGTCTCCTCACTCCCTCTGCAAGTGAATGTGGTGAATGTTGTGAATGTTTTTCCCGCCCACGTTTACGGACACACGCGGACACCGGGGCGCGCGTGGGGTCCGGAAAACATTCACCACATTCACTAGCTTTACGTAAGATGCTGAAAAATAACGCCTTACAAAAGTGAATGTGGTCGGCCAACATTCACTCGACATTCACTTCGGGCTCTCGGGTGTGAACGTGGTGAACGTTGTGAACGTTTTCCGTGCTCCTTGACTATGTGCACATCCAGGCACGTGCGTACATTAAGGGTCTGGGAAAACGTTCACCAGGTTCACTCCTCTTTGCCGGAATTGGCCGTAACTCCTTAATCGATAATTCGTTAGTCCTCTTTGGCCTCCGGTTCGATGTTCACCCGGATGTTCACGTGGTGTTCACCCACGTTCACCCAGAAGCTTCATAGAGGGTCGGGCCCCACTTTCCGCAGGCCTCAAATGCCGTCGGAGTGACTCCTTCCTCTACGGGACAAGCGCGGTTGCCTAAACTGAATCAGGGCCGGCGGATAAAGTAACGAGTTAGCGATGATGGATCTAAAGCTCGCGTCCGGGTAACCTGGCTAAATTTTTCCGGTTTTAACGACGATAGGGATAGTATCGGATTTTACCGCATGCGCGGATGGTCTGTCCGGGGCTCGGGGAAATCGTCCGCACGAGGATTATTTGGGCTAGACAATATGCATATGCTGGGTAAGCGCGCTCGGATGCTCGTTTCTGGTTTGGCCCTGGCTGGGCTTATTCCCTTGTCTGAGGCAAAGGCACAAGCGCCAAACATGCCACCCCCGCTTCCTCCAATTCAAGGCAATCCATTCCCCAATCAAAGCTTTGTTCAGGCGCCGTCTGCCCCGCTGCCGGCTTATACTCAGACCAATCCAGTGAACACGGTGAACATGCAGGGACCAGTCTTGCAGCCCTCGGGCAGCGGTATTCCGGATAACTCTGTCCCCGCCGCCCCCATGGAGGCCCAGGCCGGTACAACCGGGGAGGTTTCGTCACTCACCGCCCCGCTCAATCCCAGTTCGATCAAGCTTGGCGAAATCGGCGGAAAGGCGCTCACGGCAGGATGGGACGACGGCTTCTTCATCAAGTCCGAAGACAGGCAATTCATACTGCGCATCACCGGCCAGATTCAGGCGGATTACCGGGATTATCCAATCAAGGATGATACCCAGGACATCGATAACTTTTTCCTCCGGCGGGCGCGTTTCGGTCTCGAAGCGACGATGTTCAACTACTATGAGTTTCGCTTCCTCCCCGACTTCGGCCAGGGCAAGGCAGTGATTCAGGACTCTTACCTCAACGTCCACTATTGGGACGCCTTCCAGTTCACGGCCGGCAAATTCAAGCAGCCATTCAGTTACGAACAGCTGATTCAAGACCGCTATGTGCCGACCATGGAACGATCGCTCATCGACCAGCTAGTGCCCGCCCGCGACATCGGGCTGATGCTGCACGGTGAACACCTGGTAAAGGACCAATTTGATTGGGCCGTCTCTGTCTCCAACGGCGAGATCAACGGTGACGGCGATACCAACAACCAGAAGGACGTGAACGCAAGGCTTGCCTATCGACCATTTGCCAGCTTGGCGGAACCGGGCGCCATTTTGCACGGCCTCCAGGTTGGCTTTGCGGTGACGACGGGGGTCGAGGACGAAACCCTCAGTCCCGATCCCATCAAAACGCCCTCGGGCGTGCGCTGGCTTACTTTCAACTCCACGGTGCGCGCTGACGGCGTACGCAACCGCTATAGCCCAGAGTTAGCCTACTTCTGGCGCTCGTTGGGATTCGCCGCCCAGTACTACAGTGAAGACGAAAAAGTGATAGCGACCGCCCTTGCCAAGCAGAGACAAGACATCGACATCGAAGGCGGCTACGTTCTGTTCACCTGGCTTCTGACCGGAGAAGAGCGCACCGGTTACAGCGAGCAAATTGTGCCCCGGGCCTCGTTTTCACCCACGCGACCTATCTGCTGCCCGGGCGCGTGGGAACTGGTGCTCCGCGCCTCACGCTTGCGTTTCGACAACGGGATCTTCACGCCCGGCGTCGGCCAGCTTGCCGATCCAACCAAAAACAGTAGCGGTGCCACGGAGTTGACCACAGGGTTCAACTGGTATTTCAACGCCTGGGTGCGCATGCAGTTCAATTATGAACATGCCTGGTATGACGACCCCGTCCAGTTCAGCATAGGCATCGCCGGTCTGCACAAGGACTCCGATGCCCTGATGACTCGTTTCCAGATCATCTTCTAACCGGATCGGCGTTGGCCGTTCGCAAAAACGGAGCATCACCGTCTCTATATCACCGTGCTTGAGTCGGCAGCGGCGTAGGACAGATTTCCCAATCTGTCCGGTCAGGTTGGAAACCTGACCTACTGCCGAATCCCGCACGGTCATTTAGTGCGTAGGGCCGACTATTTATGAAGCTCCGGGCTCTGGCCCCCGGACCGTGCAGTGCTGCTCGGCGGCGCTGCCAAGGACGACGGCTCGCCCTGTGCGGGCGTTTGAAGATCTGCCGACGAATCGACCGGCTGTCTCAACTCGCGCTTGCGCTCATCGAGCCGTTGATAGTGCTTGCGCAGGGCGCTTGTCAGCGAGCGGATGAAGTTGCGGCCGTAGCGCTCCTGCGAGTCGACGAAGGATTCCGTGTCGCCGATCTTGCCGACGGCCCTGCGCCACAGAACCCAGGTCGTCCCCAAAGCTCCCAAAGCACAGATGCTCATCGTGACGCCGAGCGTTATGTCTTTGTAGCCAAGCACGGCAAGAAAGAACGCGACAAAGGGAATGATCGTGCAGCCTAACCACAGGAAGGCGCATGCAAATACCGCGAGGATGCCGAAGCAATAGGCGTAGCCGGCAGCCAGCGTCGCGACGAGGCTGCGCCAGGAGCTTGTCGCCCGTGCCGAGCATGACAGTCCGGCCGCGGCCATGTACACCAGCGCGATCCAATCGATGAGCAGCATCGATAACGTAAACCCAACGGCACCGGCGCGGCTAACCTTATCCTGGAACGCCATGATCGTTGCCGGGATGGCGAACGCAAGGTAATAGGGATAGACCGAACGCAGAATGCCGCTGGCCTTGTCCTCGACGATCTCCCAGGTGTCCATCGGCGTCAGCAGCAGGGAATCCCACGTGCTGCGCTCACGTTCCCCAGAAATCGCGCCGGAAGCCCGTACGCCGACGATGAAACTGAGCAGCACGCCGGCAACTCCTCCTTGAAGAATGAAGTAGCTGGGTTCCCTTTCGAATAGCACCCACCTGGAGGAAGCGTAGGTAGCGCCTGCGATCGCCGCGACGCCAACCCAGCGCCACATCCCCCGGCCGGCGGAGCTCTCACGCCAAAGAATGGGCTCGTCGGACACGGCGCGGCGCCAGCGCAGCCTGCGCGGTTTGCGGCGCGAACCTTCCATGTAGCGGATCGTGCTGGGTCGCAATCGCCAAATCGACAGCCCCAGCCACGCAAGGCAAAAACCTCCGGAACAAAGCAGCATCGTCTTCAGCCGGGCGCCGAATTCCCGGAGGTCGTTCGCCCCCCATGTGGGATCCAGGACGTAGAGCGGGTTCAAACAGTTCAAAACGTCAGTTACTCGAGTCAACTGCTGAATGAGAGTCGGCGCAGGTCTATAGCCCAGCAGAAGCAACCAAAGACTCCAGTAGTTAAGGGCCCAGATGAGCGAACCGGCAAGGCCAAACCACAGGTAGACGCGCAACACCGCTTCGCTGGTTTGCCTGCTGCGCACAGACGCCCAGATGCTTGCCGTCCCAAGCACGACGAGCGCGACCGCAGTCATCAGCGCGAGACAAAGAAGCGGTGCAATGGGCCGATGGCCATAGCCTGTGACCAGCCAGAGCACCGGCCAGCCCACAAACGACAGGAAGGCCACCTGCGCGAGCCGGCCCAACAGCTTGCCGATGATGATTTCCCACGACGTGACGTCGGCAGTCAGGAGGTGCTGAAGAGTTCCCTGGGCCTTTTCGTCGGTGATGGCGCCGGCCACGAACGCCGGCGTGGCAATGAGGAGGAACACGAAATGCTCTACCAGAAAGAGTCCGTAATAAGCATCGACGAACCGGTTGATTGCGAGCACTTGCAACCGCTCTGCGGCAAGTAGGTGGATCAGGAAAAGGCCAGCGCATTGCGCAATCTGCCAAGCCGCCAGCACTCGGCGAAAGGTCTGCAGCCGGTTGCGCCGGCCTCCCAGCATGATTTCGAGGGATAAAACGGGCCCGATCATGATAATCGTCGCCAAACGCCGGGGCGAGGGGAGAACATTTGCTGCCGCTTGATTCATGCTCTTTTTTGGACTGCGGCGCTTTTCAGTCGCTTTAATTTATGCTGTTTTTCACACAGTGTTACCGATCGAGCAGGCAAGGAAAACCAAAGCGGCGGAAAAGCGCCGCAGTCCAGAATTTGTCATTACCATGTAGCGGGCTATTGGCCGGCTTTGCTTGCCGCTGGTCCCTCTCCGGCAGCATGCTTCTTGAACCGGGCCATAACTTCTTTCCAGTCAGTCACGATGATGTCGTTGTCCCTGATGTAGCGCTGCACGACGGGATCGCCGAGGAGGCGATTTTCCCAGGCCCGTTGCTGCCAGGAGTGCGTGATCTTCTTCAAGCCTTCCGTTTCTATCGACGGGTGGAAGATGATCTCGTTCAAACCGGCCGGGAACAGGCGGATCTGCTCCAGGAACTTCTCGCGCTTCTGCTCATAGGTCTTGCCTTCGCCGACGGAATGAAAATCGTCCAGTTTCGGCAGGGTGTAACCGGCCAACAGTTTCAGGCTGGCGGCAGTGATCGGGTAGCCTTGGTTCTTGAATTTCTCGATGGTCCGCGGCGTCATCTCGATCACCATGGCCGGGATCTGTTCCTCCATGGCCACGCGCAGGTACGCCTGGGTATAGTCCGGACGGGCGTAGACCGTGCCCATGTGCGTATCGATGTGCGAGGGCTGCATGCCGAACTTGCGGGCACGGGCGAGCTGGGCGCGGATCTCGGTCGCCACTTCGCCCGGCTGCGCCGACAGCGCGACGCTGCGCACGTCGGCAAACATGTAGCCAAACGGATCGATCAAACCTTTCACCTTGTCGTGCGGCGCTACGGGGGCCCAGCGGTAGTATTTCCACTCGCTGGTGAACGTGAGGTGCAAGCCGACGTCATACTCCGGATGGTCGACGCACCAGGCCGCCATTTCGTTGAACCAGGGGCACGGCACCATGGCGGCAGCTGAGCGATAGTCGCCTCGCGTCAGCGCTTGCTGAGCCGCCTGGCTCGCCTCGTAGCACATGCCCACGTCGTCTGCATGGAAAATGACGACGCGCTTACCTGCCGGCCATCCGAGCCGCTCGCCCCACGTTTTCGACTCGGGCTCCACGGCGCGCGCGCCCTCGACCTGCACACCGAGCACCGAGAGGATCGCCGTCGCGAAGAACATCCAGCATGTTTTCATGGGTCTTCCTTTGAAACGATCAGCACGAACGTCCAGAATGCTCGCACATCCAGTTGACGTTGTCCAGGGTGCGTCCACCAGATTCCACGCGCAAGGAGCGTGGACGCCCCCCAACGGGCCGCTGCGAAATTCGTTGAGAGCGAAGGAGAAAGTGATTGGACGACCGACTAGCGTACCGTTAGAGTCCATCCCAGAACTGGAACGCCATTTCCCAATGCAAGGGCTGTACACTGTGGCTTCGACCTCATATCGTCGATGGAGAACGACTCGCGCCTCGGCTCTGGATGAAATTGCCCGCGCTCATGCGGCAATTGGCGGCACGGCTCGCGGCCGTCGATTCACGACACAACAAATCAATCAAGCCTACGCGATGTTACTAGCCTCCCAGTTCCAGGGGTTTTGTCGGGATCTTCATTCTGAGTCCATGGATCCTGTTGTCGCCGTGATCGCTCCACCGGCTCGATTGCGCAACTTAGTCATGAAGGGCGGCCCGGATGATTGATAAGCTGAGCGTGTTTCATTGCGGGCGGTCACGTTCCCAATGCCCGACTGCGACGACAGTCCGCTGCCCTATTGGAAGGCCCCGTTCTTTCGCGAGGGCAACTGGCGCGTCGCCAGCGATTTCCTAAGCCCTTCTAAACCGAAAGTGATTCGCTGCCGACCTTCACTTGCTTTGAAATGAGTCGGCCGGCTGCTGCCTGCGCGGGCAGACCGTCAGTACCTCGCTTACAAACCAGGATCTATCGGTGGACAATAGCGATGAAGAGGTCCACAAAGATGCACAATGCTAGCAGAAGAAACCCTGCCAGCCAGACAAGTAATGCAAGGGAGACGCCCTTGCTGGCGACTGGATCTGTGGTTTCCGCGCTCTGTGCAGATTGAAGGGCGCTTTCCTCAGGCTGCCCGCGCTCGGGCAGAACGTGTGCTTGATGTCGAACAAATCCCATGGAGGTCACCGCCTTTGCTCAATACCACCACGCCTGGCCCGGCTGCTCGCGCATGATAACCCCTTGCAGATAGGTCACCGCCTTGGTCAACCCCTCCTGCACGCTCATGTAGCTGTCTTCATGTTCAATCGAGAGCACGCTGTCGTAGCCTTTGCAGCGGAGCATGCTGACGAAAGGCTTCCAGAATTCGTCGCCGTGGCCGTAGCCGCAGGTGCGAAACACCCAGGAGCGCTGGGCCAGGTCGCCGTAACTCTTGGTGTCGAGGCCGCCGTTGACGCGCATGTTGTGAGCGTCGAGGCCGGTATCCTTGGCATGGACGTGGTAGATGGCGCCCGCATCGCCGAGCACGCGGGCCGCCTCCACGGGGTCGATCCCTTGCCAGAAGAAATGCGACGGATCGAAATTGGCGCCGAGATTGTCCCCGGCCAGCCGGCGCAGCTTGAGGATCGTCTCCGGGTTGTAGACCGAAAAACCAGGGTGCGCCTCGAGGGCGATGCGCACGCCTTCGTTGGCCGCCTCGAGGGATTTGCGTTTCCAGTATGGAACGAGAACTTCGTTCCACTGGTACTCCAGCATGTGCGGATATTCAGGCGGCCACGCGCAGGTCACCCAGTTGGGGGTCTTGTCGCCGGCCGCGCCGCCTGGGCAACCGCTAAAGGTGCAGACCACGTTCACGCCGAGCCGGGGCGCCAGCCGGACAGCGATATCCTGGGCGCGCTCGTGGGCGCGGGCCACGGCCGGGTCCGGATGCACTGGGTTGCCGTGGCAGGAAAGGGCACTGATAACCAGTCCCCGGCTGGCCACGTCGTCCTTGATGCGCTGTTGTAGGGCGGGGTCGGCAAGGGCCGCCTCGGCGCCAAGCAGCTTGCTGCCGGGATAAGGCCCGCATGGAAGTTCGATCGCTTCCAGGCCGAGCTGCCGGCAGGTATCGAGCGCCTTCTCCCAACCAAATGAGGCGATGGCGCTGCTCATGATGCCTAGTTTCACAGGCGCACCACTCGGGCTAGAAAAAGCGGGCGATGTCGATCCAGAACGTGAAGACCACCAGTAAGAGGATGACGGCCAAGCCCACAATCGTCGCGCCACTGCGTATCGATTCGGAAGCTGGGATACCGCGGATTTTCTCGTAGATCAAGAAGACCATATGTCCGCCGTCCAGGATCGGGATCGGCAGGAAATTGATAACAGCCAGATTCACGCTGATCACGCCTAGGAAGAAGACAAAGGTCCAGATTCCGTCCATCACGGCACCGTAGGCAGCCGCAAAGATCATGATCGGTCCGCCCACGCTCTTGGCGGGCGAAACGCGACTGGTAGCGATGGCCCGCAGGCTCTGATACATCTGAACGACGAAAGAATACGTGCGCTCCAGACCCAAGACCACGGCCTGGCCAATGTTGTCTGCCTTCTGCAGGATGAGTTCAGCCTGGAAGACCACGCCACGGTCGGAGTTCGCCCACGTGGTGTCGGGAACAGCGGTAACTTCCAACTCCTGCAGCTGACCGTCGCGTTCGATGCGCAGGTTGACCTTTTTGAAGGACACCACGCTCTGCAGATGATACATGGTCTCAGCCCATTGGTCGGAATCGAGGGGCTGCCATTTACCGGGCTGACTCTGGCCGGGCACCTTGCCTGGCTCTTCGAAGCGGATCGCCTTGACGACGTCGCCGTGCTTGAGGCCGGCGCTCCAGGCGGGGCTTGTTTGCCCGTCCGGCATTTGCTCATTGACCGCCTCGATCGTCGTCTGGATCTGGTAGGCCAGGCCCAATCCGGGGATAGGCGTTGGCGCCTGCGCGCTGAATGGCACTTCCTGATCGAAGCGCCAACGATCGTCCCAGGTCAATTCAAGTGTGACATCCTGGCCGCGCTCCGCGTGCTTCTCCGTGCGCGGCACGACCAGGGTGACCTTCTTGGGCCCTTCTTTCCGCAGAGCCCACTGCTGCAACTCGTAGGGGAGCCGGAGGGGGTCCAGATCCTTGACCGTCTTCACGTCCGGCGGAACTGGCTTGTTGCGTGACGAGACATAGCGGGTCTTGCTGCCGTCCGTTTCCGTGACTTCCACCTGATCGATGATATCGCCTTCCGTGATTCCTTGACTGACGTCGCGGGCGATGACGCCGGCAGCGGCCGCGGGGGACTGGTCGCGCACTGCGGTGATTTGCCCCATGCGCATGCGCATGCCGAAAGCGTATTGATAGGCCGGAGGCACCTCGATATCGACCAGCTTCTCCCCGCCCTGAGCGTCGTGCCGGCGAACGCGCATGATCATAGCCTTGCCTTCGAGGAGCACGAGACGCCGCTCGAACTGCAAGCGATCGTGCTCGATGGAGGTAACCTGACCTCCGTTGCCGGGGTCCGTGGTGGCAATGACCTTGTCGCCAAGCTCGAAGGGCGGGCTGGCCTGGGCAGCCGCGCTTGTTTGCAGGACCGGTGGGATGCTGCCGCGCATTCGTTTGGGCATCAATTTCAGCCCGGAAGGCGGTGCAATGCCGATAACAGGGCGCGAATCCTTGTCCTCGCGGCGCGGCTCGATGGTGGTCTGTTCGATTTTGCCCGGCTGATCGGGCAGTTGATAGACGAGCGTGAGCTTCTGACCCTTGGAAGAAAACATGACCGCCGGCATCAAATCGTCAAAATAGGGGCGCTGCACATTGCCGATTTGCAGGATGACCGCGCCGCTGGGCACGCCTTTGCGCCACGCCGGCGAACCCGCATCGACCGTGCCGGCCACTCCCGGCTGCCGGTCCACGCCGTGCAGCATGTACACCAGGATGAAGCAGACAATGCCCAGGATGATGTTCATGGTCACGCCCGCGGAGATGATCGCCATGCGCTGCCACACCGATTTGTTCTTGAACGAGCGCGGGTCGTCATCCCCCTCTTCGCTTTCGGCGCCTTCGCCGACCATCTTGACATAGCCGCCCAGAGGGACCCAGGCGATTTTGTAAAGAGTCTCGCCCCTGCGAAAGCTGCAACCCGGAATGGCGGGGCCAAAGCCAATGCTGAATACTTCCACATGCACGTCACACCACTTGGCCACGAGGAAATGGCCGAGTTCGTGGAAGAAGATGACAAAGCCGAGGCCAACGCCGACGATCGCCAGGCCCACAAGACGATCGATCCCGAAGTAAGTGAAAAGCCAGTACAGGGCAATGGCGCCCAGGGCAACGGTGGTTCCTAGGCGCAGCAGTCGAAAATCAGCCGGGGGTTGCGACCCGGCCGCTCCGTTTTGCGGCCGCGGTTGATCCATATCTTCGCTCCGTGCAGATGAGTTTATATTTGCCAACGCGCTACCTCCTGCCGCGCCCAATGATCGACGGCGACCAGTTCGCCAAGGGTCGGCCGGGCGCTATAGTGATGATTCTCGAGTACAGCGCGGCAGACCCTGCTAATATCCAGAAAGCGGAGTCCACCTTCGAGGAACCTGCCGACCGCTGCCTCGTTCGCGGCGTTGAGCACCGCACCGCAGGTTCCGCCTCGGCGGGCAACTTCATACCCTAATTGTATCGCAGGGAAAGTCTCGTGATCGGGTTGTTCGAAATGCCAGGCTCCCAGTTCCCGCCAGTTCAAGCGCCGCGCGGGCCCCGCACAGCGCTCCGGGTACGTGAGCGCATACTGGATGGGCAGACGCATATCAGGCGGCGACAGCTGAGCCAGCACGGAGCCATCCTTGAATTCGACGAAGGAGTGGATGACCGATTCGGGGTGAATGATCACCTCGATGCGCTCGGGGGGCAAATCGAAGAGCCAGCGCGCTTCGATTATCTCGAGTGCCTTGTTCATGAGCGTGGCGGAATCGATGGTGATCTTTGGCCCCATGCGCCAGGTCGGATGCCGCAATGCTTCCTCCACCGACACGCATGCCAGGTCGGCCGCCTTGCGGCCGCGGAACGGTCCGCCGCTGGCCGTCAGCACCACGCGCTCTACCTCGTCCGGCTTGCTCCCCTGCAGCGCCTGAAAGATAGCGCTATGCTCGCTGTCGACAGGCAAAATGCGTACGCCGCGCCGCCTGGCGAGATCCAGGACCAGCGGGCCGGCCATGACCAAGGTTTCCTTGTTGGCGACGGCCACCATCTTACCTGCCTCGAGGGCGTTCCAGGTGCCCATCAGACCGGCAGCTCCGACAATCGCCGTGACCACTAGCTCCACCTCTGGGTCGGTCACCATCCGGGAGATGCCGTCCTCGCCACAGAGAAGCTGGGTGGCTTGGGGTAGCCGGGCGGGATCGAGTCGTTCTCGCGCTCTGGCATCGGTCACGGTTACCCAGCGCGGTTTCAAGCGCCTGGCCTGGTCGAACAGGCTTTCCCAGCTGCCGTGCGCACTTAAACCGACAGCTTCCAGCCGATCATCAAGGCGTTCGATGACCTCCAGGCAGTTCGTGCCGATCGAGCCGGTCGAGCCAAGCACGACAACGCGGCGGCGGGTGGGCTTCGCTGCCATGGTAGAAGGGGACAGGGGCACCAACCACCCGGGGATAGAGTTGAGAAACGGCCAGCAACAACAGAGCAATTCTGCCGGCCGTGCGTCAGGGCCTTTCTGCGGGCACGGGAGTTGGGTTATTCTAGTGTTAGAAGGACAAACACCGCAACTTGAGTTCTGACCATCGGTTGATTCCGGACAACCACAGGGGGTGGGTATTACTCAAGCCCTGCACACGATGGCGCCAGCGCATACGGTTTCATCGCCCTGCCGATCGTGACCGGAGGGTCTATGCTGCGGCGCCACCTGGACGCAGGGTCGCGAACGAATTGTTGCAATCAGGCGTAAAGACACCTAGAATGTGGGAACAGCAGCCCCTTTGGCTCCGTACCTCCGGGTTCTTTTTGCCTCTCCCACCCGGCTTTGGATCAGGTCTTAGTAAGCCATGATGAAGAACCAGCGCTGGTTGTTCCTGTACGTAGTCACGGGTCTGGTACTTTGCGCGCCTCACGGATTTGGCCAGGCCGGCGATGAATTTGGGATTTCTCAGGAGACATTGAACCGCTCGCACCATCCATTCGACTTTCCTCAGGGCGATCCTAACGATCTCATGCTGAAACGTCTTCAGGGAAAGCTGACCCTGGAGCAGCTCAACAAGATCCTGGAAAAGTACAGGAAAGAGAACTCAATCACCCCTGAAGAATTCGCCAAGGTCTTGAGCGGTCTAAAGATGGATCCGAAGGACCCCAGTCTGCCGAAGGGGTTGGGGCAGCTTCTCGAAAGGATGAAGGATCCCGACCGGGCCAAGAACCTTTCGGTGCAAGAACTCAAAGACCTGGCGCAAAAACTGGGGAAAGCTCAGCCGGGAGGGCTCTCGGGCAATGAACAGTCGCAGCCGCCCGAAGCGAAGTCTTCGAGGGGTGGAGGAGACCAGGGGTCGGAGCAAGACCCAGCCGCCGGGCAGCCGGGCGCGGAATCTAAAGCGCGCGCAGCACCCGCGGATTCGGAAGAGGTTCAAGCCGACTCACCATTAGCGCGGCGTCTGCTGGAATACGCCACGAAGCTCGATCCTGCTCTGCAGAAGTCTCCCGCGCTGAAGAAGGCATTGAGCGATTTAAGCCAATATGCAGGTCAACAAGATCCACGCTGGCAGAAGATGTCGAAAGGCATGCAGGGGATGGAGGAAAAACTCGGGGGCTTGGTTCAGTCACTCCACCTCGATCATCTTCCCGATATCAAGGGATTTTCATGGCCCGGCAGTTTTAATCCGAACGTGCTTCCGCCGTTGCGGGTGCCGGAGAGAGTCCTGTCCGACGTCGGCAATTCTGCTCCGATCGATAGCGGCACCAACCCGGCCTCCGCCGGGGCGCAGAGCTGGCAAGTCCTCTTGGTCCTTGGCGGACTCCTGGGAATCGTGTTGCTTTTCTGGAGAATCCTGACGCAGGCCCGACACAAAGACGCGGACGCTGCCGACCAGGGCTGGCATTTGGGCCCCTGGCCCGTCGATCCAGCTGCGGTGGCTACGCGGGAGGACCTTGTCCGCGCATTCGAATACCTTTCGGTCCTCTCGCTTGGACCGGATGCCCGAAATTGGAACCACAGGGCCATCGCCGAGCGACTAAGGGATCGAGACGCGCTGTCGGTCGGTCACGCTATGGTTCGAGACACTGGCCGGGGCGACTCGGCCGGTGCGGTCGACACGAGTCTCGCGGTGGTATACGAATTGACAGATCTCTACGAACGCGCGCGCTACGCTCCTCCGAGCGACCTTCTGCCCGACGAGGAGTTGGCTGTTGCCCGGCGGGACCTCTGTCTCTTGGCCGGGGTGAGTGCTGCATGAAGAGATCTGCTGCCTGGACTGCGTGGCTGCTGGTCTGCGTCGCCATGCACGCAACCCTCCCGTCCCTGCGGGGCCAGCAGGAAAACCTCAGACTGAAGCAGGGTACCCATCTCTTTCGCCAGCTCCTTTATCAAGCAGCCATTAAGCCTCTGAAGAGCCTTCAGGACCTGGCGGGCGACGAGGACCAGAAGCTCCTCATCCTATTGGGTGAAACGAAATTCCTTGACGATACCGACTTCCATCTCGCTGACTGGGTCAGCAAAGGCGGGGCTGTCTTGATCGCGACGGACCGCGATGCCAATGGATCAAGCCTGAAGCCGTTTGCCACCGAGCTAGTGGGTGATCGCGTAGAAATCTCGGTCGACGATCCGGCCTGCTACAGGGATTCAAAAGATTGCATGCTGGTCAGATCGACACGCGCTGGAGAGCCGGTTTTCAAGGAACTGAAACGCGTCGCGACGAACATTTCCGGCTATGCGGTTCTTCCAGGGGGTTCTCGGCTCCCAGGGGGACTCCACGTCTTCGCGGAGTTCCCCCCCGGGGCCTACATCGTCCCTAGATTCCGCCATGCGTACGGGCGGATGGCCTTCGCCATCGGTGGCCAATGGGAAAGAGGGCGCGTCTTCTTCCTTGCAGATCACAGCCTTTTCATCAATAGCATGCTGCTCCAGGAGGACAATGATAACCTCGAATTTGCCAGCAATTGCATCGAGTGGCTGAAAGACAACGGCCAACGAAAGCAAGTTCTCTTTTACGAGGAAGGCAAGGTCCAAACGGATTTCAACATCCCTCTCAAATTGATCCCGCCGCCTGCACTGCCGCCGCCAGAGCAGCTCGTGGCCGCCATGGATCAGGCGCTCGCGGGGATCGAGGAAGAGAATGGCTTTAACAGGCTGCTCATCAACTTGATCGCCGGAACCCGGCTGGACTGGCGTCTCATGTTCGTGATCCTAACCGCAGGCCTGTGTGCCTTCCTCCTTTCGCGCCTTGCCCTGGCCAGGCAGCACAGAGAACCCGGTGTTCCCCTGCTGGCTTCCGGATTGACGCAACTGGTCCCCGCGGTCGAAGTCCTCGATCAGCGTCACCGGACGATGCTGCGTGAAGGAAACTTCTTCGAAGTCGCCCAGCAGCATGCGCGGCAGGGCTTCGGAACGATCCTGGGAGCGCCTCTCACGCCGGGGGCAACGGCAGGGGAAAGGAGCCTGTCGCAGCCACCGCCCCTGCAGATGCGCGGCAGCTTGTGGCAACGCTGGAGCCTGAACCGGTTGGTCCGGCGTTTATGGGGCTTGGCTTACGTCGGCCAGCCCCGGCCGATCTCCTTGCGCAAGTGGCGGCGGATCGAAGAAGACGTTCGCGACCTGCAGGCCGCACTCCGCGACGGCACGATCCAGGTCGCTTGGCCAAGCCCCGGCGCGCCGGCGCCCGGCCGGCGGCAGATTTGAATTGGCTTTTGCCGCAGTAACTTACAAGCGCGGTCGGCGTGGGCGGGCACTGTTAGAATACGTGAAAAGATGAACAGATACTTGCTATGACTCGCACTCAAATAACTCGTGAGACTCCTATGACGGTCAGGGTCGAATCCAATTCAGATGGCACCACAATTCGCGAACTGGCAGAGCGTCTGCGCGTCTTGCGCGACAAGACCGTCGCCGAGGTAGGCCGCGTCGTCGTCGGCATGGAATCCGTCACCCTCCAGTTCCTGGTCGCCCTGCTGGCAGGCGGACACGTTCTTCTCGAAGGCGTACCGGGAGTCGCGAAGACGACCCTTTCCAAGACCTTCGCCAGCATCCTGGGCATCCATTATCAGCGGCTGCAGTTTACTCCCGACCTGCTCCCTTCCGACGTGACCGGCACCTACATCTTCGATCGCAAGCAAAACGATTTCGTCCTGCGCAAGGGTCCGGTCTTCTGCAATATCCTCCTCGCCGACGAGGTGAATCGAGCTCCCGCCAAGACGCAATCGGCCCTTCTCGAGGCGATGCAGGAGAACCAGGTCACAATTGAGGGCACCACGCTGCCTTTGCCCCAACCGTTTATGGTGCTGGCGACAGAGAACCCGGTGGAACAAGAAGGCGTCTATCGCTTGCCCGAGGCGCAGCTCGACCGCTTCTTGTTGCGCGTGTCCATGGGCTACCCCGTCCACGACCGCGAAGTCGAGATGCTCAAGCTGCACAGCCGGCCCGTGGGCGACGTCGAAGCCTTGTTCTCCGCGGAATTGATTCTCGAACTGCAACGGCAACTGGCCGACGTGCATGGCAGCGATGGCTTGCTTCATTATATCGTCGATCTCGCGGAAGCCAGCCGGGCGCATCCCGACCTGGCTTTGGGTGCCAGCCCGCGGGCGGCTCTCTGCCTGCTACGCTGCGCTCGCGCACGCGCCCTCCTCGACGGCCGGCACTACTTCACGCATGAAGACGTGCATGCCGTCGCGCTCGGGGTGCTCGGCCATCGCCTGATCGTTCGCCCCGAGGCCGAGGTGGATGGCAAACAGGTCGCCGAGGTTGTCGCCGAACTCCTGAATTCGGTTGCGGTTCTGGAAACCAACTGAGTTTCAAGAACGGGACGGCGCCTGGCATTCTGCACGAGGAGCCGTCCTTCTCTCGACGAATCTTCTGCGACATCTGACATGAATGAGTTCGTAGTTCCGGCTTTAGCCGGCAAGGCCACCTGAAGACGTGCCCACGACCTCATGACAGGATGCATGCCGTAGCACCAGGTTGCTCTCGAAGCTGCGCTCGTGGGCTGGGGCCGTTCAAAGATGATTACCGCACGGGGTTGGTGGTGTCTGGTCGTCATCCTGGCCGTCCAGACGCTGGCCGTGCTGAGCGGGCGCCCAGCGTTGACCCTGGTGGCATTGACCTTGCTCTTGTGGTTTCTGGGACAGTGGCTGCTGTTCGCATTCCGCGTGCGTTTGACCGTCCCCACTTTGCAGATCAGCCGGCAAGTTCGTGACGGGCGCGGGCCGGTCGATACGCTCTGGGCCGGACGCGTCTTTCAGGTTCAAGTTGAACTCCGGGCCGTCGAGGGATTGGCTCTTCCCTGCCTGCGCGTTGCCGACCAGGTGCCCTTCGCAATCGAAAAGGTCGCCGGCAGCGCCGAGCGAGAGGGCAGCCTCACGGAGGATACCCACCTGACGCTCGACTACAGTTTTCGCGCCCCGGCCGCCGGGCGCGTGCGCTTCGGCGGCGTCGCGGTTGAAATAGCCGATTTTCAGGGATTTTACTACCACGCGCTCTTCGTGGCCGCTCCTCACGAATACAACGTCTTGCCGCCGTTGGCCGATGCCAGGGGACATCGGCCGACAATCAAACGCAACAACCTCTTGCCTTCTCCCGGCTTGCACCGCCACCTTCGGCCGGGCTCCGGCAGCGAGCTGTTGGACCTCCGCGACTACCTTCCCGGGGACCCTCCCAAGACGATTGCCTGGAAGGTTTCCGCGCGCCGCGACCGGCTGATCACCAAGGAATTCGAAAGCGAAGTGCCGGTGCGCTGCACTTTATTCCTCGATACGTCTCAATCCGTCCGCCTGGGACTTGCCGGACACAATGCCCTGGCTCGGCAAGTGGAAATTGCCGCGGCGGTGGCGCAGGCTGCCGGCGCGGCCCGAGATTTGACCGGCGCCTGTCTGTTCGACGAGCAAGGGGTGTCGGCGTACGTACGTCCGGCCCGCGGCGCCCGCCACCTGGTGCAATTGCTCAACCTGTTCGCCAAGGCCGCGGGCCTGGCCCCCGCCACCGGGGAAACGCGCGTGGCGACGCTTCTGCCTTTGGCCTATGCGCTTGCCGAAGAATGCTATCCCGAGCTGGTGAAGCCGGCCGTTAACCGGACCCCCTGGTGGTTATTCTGGATTTGCCCGCCGGCGCTGGAGGCCGCGTCGCGCGCATCGAAGTTTCGGCGCGTATTACGCTGGATGATCGTCGTGGCCGCCTTCTTGCCGCTGGCCGTTGCGATGGGGCTCTTCTTGCTGGCGGGCGGGCTCGTGGAGGAGATCGTGCCCGCTGCACTTTCCCGCCTTTGGAGAATACCCGAACAGTCGCTCGACTTCGTGCTGCTCGCGCTGGCCGTGAGCGGCACGCTCTTTTATTTTGCATTGGTCACGACGTTCTCGCGGGCGATCCTGGTCACGCCGCGGCAGCGCCGCATGGCACGCTGGCGCAAGCGCGTGGCGGCCATCGTATCAGTACATCACGGTCTGGATCCAGGAGGGTTGTCGACACTCCTGGAAGATGACAAACAGTTTGCCTGGTACGTGCAACGATTCCTGGCGGATCACCAGGTTCCTTATCCGGTGCCCCTCTACGACCACCGGGGCCGGTACCTGTTCCGGTCGCCCGGCAAGACGGCTGTCCTAGCTCGTGCCCTTCTGCGCAGCGTGGGCAAGGGAAGGGACAATGAGTTGTATGTGCTCCTGGTCGACTTGCTCGAACTCGGCGATCAAATGGATGTGTTGCTGCGTGCCGTTCGAGTCACCCTCGCGCGCCATCACCAAGTCATGGTGATCTGCCCGTGGCCGCCGGGCATCCCGCTGCCCGGCAAACCGGAAGGGATCGCCGCCGAGGTTTCTCTGCGGGCAGGACCGCAGACTGCGATGTTGCAGGCGACCACCGAACGTTTGCATCGGGCTTTCGACGACCTGCGGCAAACGTTTGCTCGGATCGGGGTGCCCATCGTCTGCGCCAGCAAGGGCGACCCGGTGCGTCTCATTCTGACCCGACTGGATCGGCTGCGGCTCCTGGGTCTTGGGAGAAAGCCTTGAACGATCTGCCCGAACCGAAAGATCCCAAACAGGATCCCGCGTTGCGGAACTACCTTCTCCTGTGCCTGACGGCACTCGTGGTCATCCTGCTGGTGCTCGTGCGCATTGGAATTCGCGGACCGGGCTTGCTGGTTCCCCTGATCGGCGTGCTGGGATTGAGCATGCGCTGGCGGCTGGCTCCCCTGTTCACTCTGATCACTCTGGCAGGCGTACTGTACTGGAACGAGCGGCCGCACTTTTTCCGAATTTCGGAGTCGCAGACCGTCCGCCCGTTTAGCTTGCCCGACTGGATCCTGTGCGGAACGACCCTGGCGTACGTCGTGGCTCATTACCGATACCTTGGTTTGACCGGCTCCGTTTTTCCGTCAGACCCACGCAAGGACGCGGCACGGGATCATGGCGCGGGTGAAGCGCTGCCGGGCCTGCCCAGGACGGGCCAGTCCGCGCGGCCGATCTCCCAGGCAGAGGTTGGTTGGCTGGTGCTGTCGCTGCCCGTGTGGGCTTCCCTCTCGCAACTTGTTTGGCAACTGCTTCCCCCCAAATCGAACGATTCGATCGGGTTTCTGTCTATCCTTGCGTACCAGGGACTCGTGCTCGCCTGGGTTTTGGGGCTTGGAGCGCTTTTCGTGACCGGCTTGTTGAGCTATATCCGTCAGCGGCAAATGACACGCACGGAGGCAAAGCTGCTCTTGCAAGACACCTTGTGGCTGGAGACGTGCCGCGAGCAGCGGAACGTGAACCGCTGGCTGGCCTGGGCCCGGCTCCGCCGCAACCGTCGAAAGGAATAACCATGCACTTTTGGAGTCGCGAGGTTGTCGGTTGGGTGCTGATTGTCGTGGGGCTGTGCCTGTTCTACCGCTGTTACAGTCTCCTTGCGGGCGGCCATTACATCCTGGAAGGCGGCACCTTGGCGGTTGTCGGCATTGTCGTTTTCCGGGGCGGTATCCATCTACTGAAGATTGCCGTCGCGGCGCGCGTCTGCCTGCAGGCCCAGCCAAGCCTGGAAGAAGCTCGGCCCAGCGCTTCCAGGATCAACCTGCCGAGGCGGCCTATTCCCCAGGTTCCCCAACAGCGCCGGCAAGCCTAGAGTTTCCCTGGGCGGCAAACTCCGGTTTGGGAACGGGGAAAGGCGGAACTACGAGCCCAGCGCGGGATGAAGGACAAAGCACTACGATGAGTGCGGAGATCCCAATGGCATATCACCCTACCTTTGAGGAATTTGTCGAGCTGGCACGTAATGCCAGCCTGGTGCCGGTCTATCGCCAGCTAATTGGCGACACGCTCACGCCCGTCAGCGCCTTCTGCAAGATCCAGGAAGAGGACTGGGCCTTCCTTTTCGAGAGCGTGGTAGGCGGCGAGCGCGTCGGGCGCTACAGCTTTCTTGGTTCCGGGCCGTTCTTGCGCTTCCAGGCCTTCGCGCACAAAGTGCAGATCCAGGAAGGCGCCGCACTCGCCCCGGCCGGAAACCGGACTCGGGCCCCGGTCTTGCTGGAGCAAGAGCACGCCGACCCGCTGAAGCTGCTCGAAACCAGGCTGGCGGGGTATCGGGCGCCGCACCTGCCGGGACTGCCGCGCTTCTGCGGCGGCGCGGTCGGTTACGCCGGCTACGACACGGTTCGCTACGTCGAACGCTTGCCCCATCCGCCGGCCGACGACCGCGGCCTCCCCGACCTTTGCTTTGCGTTTTACGATCGCATGGTGATCTTCGATCACATCAACAAGACGATCGCCGTCGTGGCGCATGCGCACGTCGATCCGCAGGATCTGGAGGGCAGCTATCGCTTCGCGTGCGGGCGGGTGGACCGCCTCGTGGAGCGCCTGCAACAGGGGGTCGCCGACCTGCAACTGACCGACATAGCGCCCGTCGGCGAGGTGGGGCTGCCCTACCGCTCGAATTTCGAGCGCAAAGCCTTCGAAACGGCGGTGGAGACGTGCAAGGAGTACATCAAGGCCGGCGACATTTTCCAGGTGGTCCTCAGCCAGCGTTTGCAATCCGAGACCAAGGCCAGGCCGTTCGACATCTACCGAACCTTGCGCGTCGTCAACCCGAGCCCGTTCATGTTCTATCTCAAGTCGGGCCCGCTCTGCCTGGTAGGCAGTTCGCCGGAAATCATGGTGCGCGTCGAGGGCGATCGCGTCACGATCCGTCCCCTGGCCGGGACACGGCCGCGGGGCAAAACCGAAGACGAGGACGAGCGCTTGGCCGCCGAATTGCTCGCCGACGTCAAGGAACGCGCGGAGCACATTATGCTTCTCGACCTGGGCCGCAACGACCTGGGACGGGTCGCGCGTTACGGAACGGTGCAGCTGAGCGACGTCATGACGATTGAGCGTTACAGCCACGTCATGCACATTTGCAGCACGGTCACGGGCCGATTGCAGGAGGGGAAAAGCGCCTTTGACGCACTTCGTGCCTGCCTGCCCGCCGGCACGCTGAGCGGCGCACCCAAGGTACGGGCGATGGAGATCATCGACGAGCTGGAACCGCAGCGCCGCGGTCCCTACGGCGGGGCAGTCGGCTACGTCGATTTCAGCGGCAATATGGATACCTGTATCGCGTTGCGCACCCTCGTATTAAAAGGGCAGACTGCCTACCTGCAGGCAGGCGCCGGCATCGTTGCTGACAGTGTTCCCCAGACAGAGTGGCAAGAAACGCTGAACAAGGCCATGGGTTTGCTGCGCGCCCTGGAAATTGCGGAAACGCAGCTGTGACGGCCATTTGCAATACGACCCATAGGTCCCATAAGACCGATACACGCCCGCGGCAAAGCCTCCCTTCCTTCAAGATGGTGAAGCTGGCGAAGCATTCACGAATGTTTCTATGGCAAGGCTGCGCGCGCGCTGCGACAATTGCTGTAAGCGTCACAGTCACCAAGACTAACGAAGCAACTATCCCCGCAGAAGTCCTCCGGCTTCTGAGCCAAACCGCAATCCGGAAGTCCTTTTGATTCGTCTTATTGGCAGGTAGCATGAGCGAACCGGCTGCGACGACCCCGGCGCGGAGGATCGCCTCACAAGGCTCGGACAGTTGTGGGGAGGACTTGGTGCGCGCATTCAATGAGGCACGCACCGAACTTGTAAGCACGCTCTTTTTCTTCCTCGGCAACTACGAGGACGCCCTGGATGCTGTACAGGAGGCGTTCATCAAATGCTGGCGCACGCGCGATGGACTCGACGAGGTCAACAACCTGCGTGGCTGGATTTTCCGCGTCGGCCTCAACGCTGCCAAGGATCTCCAGCGGAACGCCTGGCGCCGACGCGCCCGGCCGCTGTCCGGGTCGAATGTGCTCGTCGAGGATAAGGGCTTGTCTCCCCTCAAAAGCCTGGAAGAACGCGAGCGGCAAGATCGTTTGCGGATCGCGCTGCTGGACCTGCGTCCGGAGGAAAAGGAAGTCTTCTTGCTGCGGCAAAACGCCTCGCTGACCTATGAAGAAATCGCAAAAGTCCGGCGCAGTCCGGTTGGCACCGTCAAGACTCAGATGCGAGCAGCACTTTCCAAGCTCCGTCAGGTGCTCCATGACGAGGAAACGAGCGACTAATGCAGACCTGTAATCAATTGCGCGAGTTGCTCTGGGAAGATCTGTACGGCCTCTTGGAAGCCGACACGCAAAAGCTGCTGCGCGAACACCTGGTCGCCTGCACCGTTTGCCAGTCCGAGCTGGCCCAGGCCAAGGCGGACCAGCAGGCACTTTCCGAGGCGGCTCGACTCAATGTTGCCATCCCGGCCTTCGCGGCGCCGGCCGACGCGGCCACGCTTCCTTTTTCCTCAAAACGAGGTAACGACTCCAGGCACTGGAAGCAACTCTGGCTCTGGTCCACTGCGGCAGCCGCCTTGCTGGCCTTGGTGCTGGTGCCTTTCGGTATTTATCAGGAAGGCCTGAGACGGTATCAGGCGGCCCTGGGAAATGCGGAACAGCAGGCGGTTCAGGTGGCCGCCCAGCGCGAAGAGGTCCGGAAGCAAGCCAACCTCCAGTTCCAGGAAGCGGCGGCAAAGTCCCGCGCCGAACAGGTTTGCCTTCAGCTGTTCGGGCCGGCGAGTTATGCTCCCGGCAGCGCCAGTCCTTATCAAATCCGGACCGCCGATCTCGACGGCATGCCCGCCAAGGTACCGCTAACGGCACGCGTTCTCGATGCGGACCGCCACGAACTCTGGCGTGAACGCCTGGTCTCGAACGGCACTGCCCTCGTATCTCTCCCGCCAAACCTGGGCATCACCAATTCCCGTGCGCACTTGGAGATCGTCGCCCTGGTGTCCGGTCATGAAGAGAGGCTGGACGAGCCACTCGCCGTGGCCCGGCCCGCGCTCGTCACGCAACTGGCGATCGATAAGCCGGTGTATCAGCCGGGGGACAAGCTGTTCTTCCGTTCGTTGAGCCTGGAACGGCACCATTTGCAGCCACCCAACCAGTCGTTTACGGTTACGTACGCCCTGAAAGGCCCCAAAGGCGGCCTGGTAGTCTCTCCCCTCAGCGGCAAGACGCGGACGGACGGCATCGGCGCCGGCGAATTCATCTTGCCGAGTAAGCTGGTTGACGGAGAGTATTCCCTCACGGAAACCTGCGCGGACGGCCTTTTCCCCGCGGTCTCACGCAGATTCGTTGTGCGCAGCGCAGTTGCCGCCGGTGTTGCAGCGCCTCCGGCCGCCAAACCGACGAGCAGGGAACCTCGGGTGGAATTCTTCCCCGAAGGTGGCGACCTCGTCGCCGGCTTGCCGAATCGCGTTTATCTCCGGGTCCGCAGTGCCGACGGTCAACCGGCCGACCTCGATGCGACGCTCGTGGACAGCAAGAACCGCGAAGTTGCCAGAATCCAGACGGTGACCCAGAGAGGTCAGCCGGCGCTGACTCGGGGTCTGGGTGTCTTCACGTTCACACCACTGGTCGGTGAAACCTACGGCATCAGGACACCTTCCGGAGCGAGCGACCAGACGAAGCTGATTGCCTCTAAGAACGCGGAAGTTGCCCTGAGCGTGGCCACTCCGGTGACCCGCGCGGGCGAGCCGATCCGCGTGGTTCTGGCGCAAACAGCGACTGAGCTGCCGCTGTTGGTCGGTCTCTCTTGCAGGGGCCGGCTGGTTGCGGAAGAAGTTGTCCGCGGCCACGAAGGGGCTATCGAGGTTCTGCTTACTCCACCGCCCGACTGTCAAGGTGTTCTCCGCATTACCGTATTCGACGGCCGCGAAAGCAGGCCGCGGCCCGTGGCCGAGCGCCTCGCCTACCGGCTTCCCGCGCAACGGCTCGACGTTTCGGTGAAAGCTGAAAAGGACGCATATCATCCGGGTGAGAAAGTCCGACTCAAGCTGTCGACCACGAATGAAGCCGGCAAGCAAGAGCCTGCCTGGTTGCTGGTTTCCGTCGTCAATCGCGACGCACTCCGGCTGGCGGATGACCCGGACGAGCGTATGCCGGCCGCCTACTTCTTTCTGACATCGGAATTGCAACGGGCGCAAGACCTCGAAGACGCGAATTTCCTGGTAAGCGACGATCCCCGGGCAGGCGCTGCCCTCGACCTTGTCCTGGCGACGCAAGGCTGGCGGCGCTTCCCGAACGCCAGTGGCAAACCTTCTCCTGCATCCCCCGGTTTCAGCGACGGCGAAGTCCTCGTCAAGCGCGACAACACCAAGCAAGTGGAAGAAGCGTATGCTGTTTCTCTCGCAGCCGCGCAGAGTCGGATAAACGAATCGTTCAACGCCAAGGATCGGCTTCTGACCGAAGAAGGAAGTCAGGTCCTGCAGCATGCCCGCGGAGAGCTGGAAGCCTACCAGGCCCGATCATACGAGTACCTGCGCCTGGCGACGGGCCTGACGGCGCTCGTTTGTCTCGTTGCCGGCGGCTTCATGTGCGCTGTGGCGAGCGCTCGCTACTTGAGAAGCCTCACCGTGCGGACGCGTCAGCTCGTGGGTGCGGGTGTTGCGCTGACCGCATGCATTGCTCTCGCGATCGTTGCCGTCCGGGGGCCGGGGCAACATGCAGCGCCCGCAAACACCCCGCTCAGCCTGGCCCTGGCCAGGCCCTGGGAGGGGCTGGCAGGGCAGGATGCCCCCAAACGCCCTTCCGCAGAGTCCACCTCCGGACCAGGCAAGATACTGACTGTGACGCCGGAGACTCCTGGGCGAGTCATCCTGGACAGCTCTCCACGAATTCATCTTCGTCCCGAAATCGGGTCGATTCGGCGTAGCGCGGCGCCTCTATCTCCGGGGAACGCCACCACGCTGCGACCTTCCAGGGAAGTCATGCCGTTGCCGGTCCGGGAATATGCATACCTCCTTCCTCAGGACGCCGCCAGCGCCGGCCAGGGCGCACCGGACACGATTCTCTGGCATCCGGCACTCTTCACGACGGCAGGCGCGGCAGAAGTCAGCTTCGAGCTGCCGAAGGGAACAGCGACTTACCAAATTCGCGTAGCAGGGAATAGCGCAACCGGTCGCTTGGGGGGAGCCCAGCAAGAATTGCAGGCCCGCTGAGGCTTGAGGAACAGGGAAGAGGCTTACGGACCAACCGGGACAATCATCAGGATCCTCACTGCTGGCGAAGATCCCGGCTAATCCGTGAAGACATGTTGAATCTTGGATGTGGAGGAGAGGCATCCCAGCGGGGCCTTAAGCTCCAAGATTCAACATTCTTTCTCTTGCCTCAATCTTTCCCACAACAGGAGGGCGATCAGCGTCTTAGCATCCCGGATGGTGCCGTCGCGCGCCCAGGCCAGGGCGTCTTGCCAGGCGACGATGTGCGCTTCCATGTCTTCATCCATTTCAAGCTGCTGGACTCCAGACGTGAGATCCTGAGCCAGAAAGAGATGGGTTACCTCGCTCAGAACTCCGGGCGAGGGAAAGAATTGGGTCAATCTGCGCCAGCGCCCGGCCCGATAACCGGTTTCCTCGGCAAGCTCCCGGACAGCGGCCCGCTCGGGCGCTTCCCCCAGTTCCAGGGTGCCCGCCGGGATTTCCCAGAGCGTTGTGCCGACAACCGGGCGCTGGTTATGAACCAGGCAGACGTGCTCGACGTCTACCATGGGGAGGATCGCGACGGCACCGGGATGCAACACGACGTCGCGCATGATGGTTTCGCCGTTAGCCAGCACGGTCGTGTCGACCGCGACCTGGATTTTCCTGCCCTGGTGTACTATGGTCCGCGGCATGCTTTCCTCCGCCAGATAGCGCGTGCCAATGCCAAAACAGCGCCGGGATACGCCTTGCGGCCGCGCGTCGTGATTGCTTGCCTTTTCATGGGATGATAGAATCTCGTTGCTGGTGTTTCAACGTGTGCGTTCTCCTGTCGAGTGTTTGTTATGCGCGATGTGCTGGCCTGGTCGATGCCTCTCGGACGCATGTTCGGGATCACGATCCGGGTTCACGTGTTGTTTCCCTTCGTAGCCGTCGGCATGATCTTGCGTACGGCGTTGCAGAAAGACGCGCCCCCGGACATCTGGATCCCGGCCGCCGTCGTGATTGGGCTGCTCTTCCTGGCCGTCCTGCTGCATGAGTTCGGGCACTGCTTCGCCGCCCGCCTGGTAGACGGGGACGCCCAGGAAATACTGATTTGGCCGCTGGGGGGACTCGCGTTTGTCGATGTGCCGCACACTCCCCGGGCCAACTTTCTGACCGCGGCCGCCGGGCCATTCGTCAATTTAGTTCTTTGCCTCATCACCGGAATTGCCCTCGTGTCGCTGGCGGTCCGGCCGCCGCTCAATCCCTGGTGGGTGCCGATTCAGTACAATCCCAGCATTCCCGGCCATTCGATTGTCGTCCCGCCGGAGTTGTACACGTGGGAGGGCGGACCGCTTGTCGACCCGAATCCCTGGGTAGTGCTGCTGGCGCGGTTTTTCTGGCTGAACTGGATCCTGATGCTCCTCAATGTCCTGCTGCCCGGCTTTCCCCTGGACGGCGGCCGCATGCTCCAGGCAGCCCTTTGGCCACGCTTGGGCTTCCGCCAGGCCATGCAGGTCGCCATCATGGCCGGGTTCGTTGTCGCGCTCGTGATCGGCGTCTATTCGGTCGCCAAGTGGGACCCGCTGTTCCTTTGCCTGGGATTGTTCGTCTACAGCACGTGCCGCCAGCAGTACATAATCCTCGAAACGGGCGGCGACGAGTCGATGTTCGGGTACGATTTCTCGCAAGGCTACACGAGCCTGGAGCGCGATCAGCCGCGCTTGCGCCGCCGGCAGCCGAACGTCTGGCAGCGCTGGCGGCAGCGCCGCGCTCAACGGAGGCTGCAGCGCGAACTCGAACAACGCGAGTTCGAAGAACGCCGCATGGACGAGCTGTTGGAAAAGGTGCAGCGCGAGGGCCTGCAAGCCCTGAGCGACGAAGAGCGCCGCTTCCTGACGCGGGTGAGCGCGAAGTACCGCAATCGCCAGTAAACCCTGGGCCGACTGGTCGAGCCGGCCCACAACATCGCCGCGCGCGGCGCCCGGAATATGCCGTCTCCTTCGAGTGCACCTGCCGTGGGCACGATCGGGAATACGAAAGCATCATGGCCGAACTCATTCAACCGCGCACGCTCAAGGGATTTCGCGATTACCTACCTGAGCTGATGATCGCGCGCGAGCACCTGCTGGAGCAGGCCCGGCGGGTCTTTCGCTCCTATGGCTTCGCGCCGATCGATACCCCGGCCCTCGAGTATGCGGAGATTCTCCTAGGTAAAGGCGGCGAGGAATCCGACAAGCTGATTTACCGCTTCCTCGACCACGGCGGCCGCGACGTGGCCCTGCGTTTCGATCTGACGGTGCCCTTCGCCCGGTTTGCCGCCCAGCACATTGGGCAGCTCGGCACGCCGTTCAAGCGCTATCACATGGGGCCGGTCTGGCGCGGCGAAAACACCGCGCACGGCCGCTACCGCGAGTTCTGGCAGTGCGACTTCGATCTGATCGGCACCACCTCCAACGCCGCTGACGTTGAGATCGTCCTCGTGATCCACGATCTGATGCGCGGCCTCGGGTTCGAACGCTTCCGCATGCACGTGAACAATCGGCTCGTCCTCAACGGCCTGCTGGAAGAACTCAATCTGGCCGAGCATGCCGAACACCTCCTGCGCGAACTCGATAAGTTACCCAAGGTGGGCAGGCAGGCGGTCTGTGCCGAGATGACCAGCAAAGACAGCGTCACGACGGCGCAGGCGGACCACATCCTGGCCCTGGTGGAAACCGAGGGGAGCAACGCCGAAATTCTCGAGCGCCTGGAGCGCGATTTTGGCACGAATCCCAAGGCCGCACAGGGCATTCAGCATCTCCGAGAATTGGTTCAGGTGGCAGGCCAGGCCGGCGTCGGCGAGGAGTATCTGCGCATCGATCTATCCATCGCCCGTGGCCTCAACTACTACACGGGCACGGTTTACGAAACGTTCTTGACCGAGCTGCCGGGCATCGGCAGTATCTGCTCGGGCGGCCGCTATGATAACCTGGCCAGCTTGTACACGAAGCAGGTGCTCCCCGGCGTCGGGGCTTCCCTGGGGTTGGACCGCTTGCTGGCCGGTATGGAGGAGTTGCAGCTCCTGAAGAAATCGGCGACGCCCGCCCCGGTGCTGCTCGTGCAGTTCAGCGCCGACCGGCTGGGTGACTACCAGCGCATGGCTCGAGAGCTGCGTGCCCATGGCATTGGCGTTGAGGTCTATCCGGAAGCGAAGAAAGTCGGCCAGCAGTTGCAGTACGCCGAGCGGCGCGGCTTCACGCTGGCGCTGATCGCCGGCCCGGACGAGTTCGCCAAGGGCGTCTGGAAAGTCAAAGACCTGAGCCGCCGCGAAGAGGTGCCGGTGCCGGCTACCGAGGTTGCGGACACAATCCGCAAGATGTTGGCGCTAGAGAAAGGCTGAAGGACGGTGCGAAAAGCAGTCGCGGCATGGGCGTGACTGCCTGGGAGAGAAGCCATGGACCGCGGCAATCACTACGAGGCGGCATTCGAAGCCTACCTGCAATGGCACCGCCTCTGCTACGTGGCCGTGGATGAGACGCGCCGTTCCGTCCTCGGCGAGACACCCGTCAAGAACCTCGACTTCATCGTTTGCGGAGAAGACGGCGTCCGGCTGCTGATCGACGTCAAGGGGCGCCGTTTTCCTGCCGGACCCAATACGCGGCCGCGTTGCGTTTGGGAATGCTGGTCGACTCTTGAAGATGTTCACGGCCTGGAACAATGGACCCGGCTCTTCGGCCCCGGCTCCCAGGCCCTGCTCGTCTTCATCTACCACCTGCAGCCGCCCATGACCGTCCCCGAAGGCACGCCAGACGTTTGGACATTCCGCGGCCGCACGTATCTCCTGCGTGCTATCCCGGCCACGGACTATCGCCAGCACATGCGCATACGCAGTTCCCGGTGGGCCACGGTTTCCCTGCCCACCGCGGTATTCCGCGAGTTGGTACAACCGTTGCAGTCGTTCCTTCCCAGGAGCGCGCCTGCAGTAGAGGAATGTTCTTGCTGGTAACATCGGCCGAGAGGCTGTGCCACAGGGCTTTATAGATCTTATAGTATCTTTCGGCTGACCTTCTCCGCAAGATGCGGAGAAGGTCAGCCGTTGAAACCCATTTTATTCACGCCACTTGCGACTGATAACGGCGATACGTCTGCAACGCGTCGCTCATGATGCGGCGG
>Ga0310039_10000270_pt1 | contig 47553 bp, 47 predicted proteins | sample Sb_taG_4_FD_200460 | JGI IMG/M metagenome (GOLD analysis project Ga0310039, IMG submission 200460) | Peat soil microbial communities from Weissenstadt, Germany - Sb_50d_6_BS metaG (v2) (version 2) | ecosystem: Environmental > Terrestrial > Soil > Wetlands > Peat | place: Germany: Weissenstadt...
GGGTATTGAATCACTTGACACACAATGATTGTGTGTGTACTATCTCAGCATGAACACAAGAAACCCAGTCGATTTGCTTGATGCGGTTCGCTATTTCGCGGACCCGAATATCTGTCGCCAGTTCCTTGCTGATGCCCGCTGGCCGCACGGCGTAACCTGTCCGCGCAGAGGATGCGGAGGTAAAGAGGTGTGGTTCATCAAAACGCGCGCTATCTGGCGATGCAAGAAATGCCTCAAGCAGTTCTCCGTAAAAGTCGGGAGCATCTTTGAGGATTCACCGTTAGGACTGGACAAGTGGCTACCGGCAGTATGGCTACTGACTGCGGCGACTAAGGGCTATAGCTCGCATCGCTTGGCAAAGGCTCTGAGCGTCACCCAGAAAACCGCTTGGTTTATGCTACATCGGATTCGCTTAGCTATGCGAGTGGGCACCTTTGAAGCGCCACTATCGGGCGAAGTGGAAGGCGATACGACCGGGATAGGTGGTAAGGAAAAGAATAAGCATCTATCCAAGCGGTTGCATCGCGGCACAGGCAATGCTGGAAAGGCAATCGTATTCGGTCTGCTATCACGGCATGGACAGGTGCGCGCGAAGTCTGTTCCGAGCGAGCGTGCGGAAACATTACAAGCTGTGATCCGCCGCAATGTCGCATCTGGCGCAATCGTCTATACGGATCAGGCCGCTGCCTTCCGTGGGCTAGATCGCGATTACGCGCATCAAGTTATCAATCATGCAGAAGAGTACGTGCGCGGCAACGTACATACCAATTCGATTGAAGGATTCTGGTCGCAGTTCAAACGGACGGTCTATGGTACACATCATTTCGTGATGCCGTGGCAGTTAGACCGATACCTCGACAACGCAACCTTCCGATTCAACTATCGTAATCTCACCGATGGCGCGCGGTTTCGTTTAGTCTGTGCGCAGACGGATGGACGGCGGTTGACTTGGGAAACACTAACACAGGAAAACCACGATGAAACCGTCGGATAGAAGATTAACTTCCGAGCGTCTTGAACTGAGCAAGGAAATTAGCAACCTGCATTTCAAGCTCTCCAAGCTCGTCTACAACAGGACTCCTGTCTTCGAACGCTACCTCAACAACGACATCACAATCCACTGTCACGGAGATTGTGTTGGGGCGATCCCAGTTTGTTTGGTCTTCAGGCGTCGGATAGAGGGTTCTTGCATCGTGCGTGAGCTTAACGAGTTCGACGTGCTTACCTCGATTGGAGAGTTCTCCGAGAAGATGCGCCCAGTGGCATCCATTGTAAGGTTGTACCCGCTCGATCAATGTGACGTGTTCGGCGCTGATGCCGTGAAGAAGACGGGGCCGCTTTTCCCAAAAGATGTCCTTCTTGCTCTCGATAGGAAATTGAAGGCTTCTGGGGACGTTCTTCTTCGACAAATCGAATCGCGCGAGTGCGGTAACCAGGTAGTTGAGCGCTGTCCGAAGGTTCTGGATAACGTCGTCGATCACAACTTGGACCTCTCCCGCTTCAACTTCGCCGAGCGTCTCAAATTCGCTGTGGAAGGTGTGGAGAGGTTCGGTCCAATCATCTCGGTAGAAGGTAATCGACTTGGTTGTTGTGTGCCGAAGGCTCTCAACCAGACTTTCCAGTTCCGTCAAATGTTTGTGTGCCCGCGCGAGCCTCAACTCAGCATCGCGGAACGTCTGGAAGAACAACCATCGGCCCGTGGACACTACGGATGACCTTTGGGAGAATCAAAAATTATGAGCACCAACGGTAATGGCAGTAGCCGACACAAACCGAAAAACCTCGCCAAGATGAAAGCGGCCTTGAGAAAAATCGTCTCCGTACCCAAGGCGGAAGTCGATGCCGCACTCGCCAAAGAGCGAGAGCACAGGCGCGCCCGAAAACCCTAGTATTTGTTTCAACTATTCAGAACGGAAAAGTATCAGAAGATGACTTGTGCGTCAAGTAATTCAATACCCTAATTTGATCCCAAATGGCGATGACGCCCGCAGACGAAATAGAAGCCGTATCGCCGTAGCCATGACAAATCACCTGGGTTGTCTAGGTTAAGCATCAGACCATCCGTTTCACCACAGAACGAACAGAGAAGCTCGATATGCACGCCTGGCGGATCGCTGTTGAGGATCGGAGCAATACAGAGGATTTTACTTGGCTTCACGACGCAACTCTCTGAGCCGACCATATCGATCCGCCACGTGAACGGCCATCACCTGTGGGTTCTTGCGGTTACCAAACTGACCGTAATTCCGGGTTGCCGATGGACGCTCGCGCGGCGATTTAGTACAAGGGGGGGCTGGCTGGTGTTTGCCCCCCTTTCACCGGTCGGCGTTCGGGCTGGCGAGTAGACCCGCTGGCCCGTTCTTTTTTAATTTCCCGTTGATGCGAAGATGTTTGTTCCTGTGTGTAGTTCGTCGGAGCGTTCGTCCGCCCCTGAGCGGGAAAACGTGGTGCCCGCTCCCGCCTACCCAGTGGTCGAGAAATTTCCTTCGCTCGCCCCCGGAAACAGCCGTACACGCCCCGAAACCACCGGCGCTGGGCCTCCGCGCGGGCCTTACGATGCGGCCAGTGCGAGTCGGCAATGATTGAGGCGAGAAGGCGGCGATGGGCCGTGCCCAAAACGGCCCTGCCGGAGATTGGTGTCGCAATGGTTGAGAGGACTCGAACGGGCGACCTGCTGATTACGAAACGAAAGGATCCCGCTATCCCAGCCCAAACCAACCAAAACAACCCAACCATTCCCGAAACTTTTTCTGACACGACCGGGATCGTTTTGTACAACGCAGGCTGCTGTTCCCGCACAAAACCCGCACAATGATTGTTGACCGTCTCGCGGGCCCTGACACGAAGTTGTTAACGATGCGCTGGATGCGCCTCTCGATCACGATCAGATTCGCAGCGAATCGACATCGCGCTCCGGCTGACGCACATCATGAGCCAGCCCTAGCGACGGTGTTTAGGTTTAACAGTTGGCGTAAAGCCCTCGGCTTCTGTCGGGCAAGTGCATGCACCCTGGAGGCTACCCAACTTAATGATAGCGGCGCACGCTTCCGGTAGTTCATAGGCGTCGTACTCTTCCTCAGGTTCGGCCCCAATCTCAAGAACACTTTCGGAATCGAACTCCGTTTCGGTTATCTGGGTATTCTGGATGTGGTCGCCCCAAGCCACGAGTTGGTTACTGGTCACCGTGCCGTCGGGGTCGCTATCGGCAGGCACGGCGGTTGGATCGCAGCAGACCTGCGTATTGGAGTCACACCCGATATAGCCGCGTGGGCTAGCTGGGGGAGTCGTCGCTGGAGGTGGAACAGCATTTGGAAAGGTCGAAATAATACGGATAACGCCGTCCTGGAGGAGTTTCCCCAATGCCACCGGGTTCCCGGCCAATTGGGTTGTGATGTTGAGGGTCAACAGTCCATCCGCCGTCACCGGGCATCCGCAGCAGGCCTGGAGCGATTGCTCGGTGTTAAAGACGTAGATCATCGCGCACGTTTCGCCCTCTCGCGCGGCGGCGGTGGTACCGGTCGTATCTCCCTCCTGGGGAGCGATGATATTGACGTAGGCCGTTCCGCCAGTGGTTTCGGCGTTGCTGAAATAATTCTGCAACTCCTGAACCCTTGGGTACACCTCCTGAGCGAAGGCCGGGGTTGCGCCGGCCACGATGGCGGCGAGCATCGCCGACGCCACGAGCATTGTCCGCACGAAGCTGCTGATATACATAGTCCCTCCCCGACGCAGGTGTCAGTCACACCCTACTGCGCAGCGATGCATACCACTGGGTCAACTTATACGCAACTATCCGGTCGCATACGGAGAAACGGATCATCCACCGCGTGCAGCTTCATCTCTTCGGCTACTAATCCCTTGGCAGCGCGGCGCCATCAGATACCAGCCCACCAGCGCGAGCGCAGCGGTGTGACGGAGATTCATTTCAAGGAAGTCCAACAGTACGGTCCTAGACAGACCCCCACGCAATTGTGAGCGGACGCTGAAGTCACAATGCCCTTCTTGTTGAAGTGAAAAATCTCTAGACACGTTCCAAACGGATAGTCGGCGGGGTTACGACCCCAGGGCTGGTACCAAACGACTGTTCTCCCATCGCCGATATTAATCTCTCTGTCAGGTGGCCCGAACTCTTCTATCAGCTTGTCGCGTGGCTGGCCCACCTGATGCTGCATTTTGCCATCCAACGTGCGGCACCCAACACACGAAACAATAAGCAGAATCCAAACAAGAACCAGGCCTTTCATCGGCTGACCTTCCCACGCACGCGCAAAAAACGAGAGCTGCCCAAGTCTTTCGGCAGGACTCGGCTCGAATCACGATCACCGTTTGCGCTTCTTCTCGAATATCAGCGCCGTCAGCGCATCACCGCTGAGGGTCACGACCCTTCCGCTTTTGTCATATGTCTGGTCTGAGAAACGATTGTAGCGCCCCACAAATGTGCCGCCTGCATCGTGAGCACGAGAACTGTGGTCATCTTCGTCAATCTCCGAAAACGCGCGAGTAAGCTTGCTTTTCTCTGACGGCAGACGCTCGTATGAGACCTCATCTTCATGCGCCATTTTGGATTTCTTTCCCGTTAGAGCTGGGGAAGCCCCCGGGGGGAATTTAATCGGCCAGCTTCGCCTCTCCGGGGAGTGTCGCCCGAACAGTGGCCTTCAATTGTTCGCCAGCATCGAAAAGGCCCGCCTCGGTCCAGAGGACGGTGTGGCAATGATTCGTGTCGAAGTGCGTTCTTTGCGTTTGGAAATAAGTCTTCTCGCACGTATAGATAACGGGCCGTCCTAGACCCTCCGCGAAACCACTCTCCCAATATGCGCCGGGATTCCCGTTAGTCAATTCACAGATCATAAACCGCGATTTCCTGATCTCGACGCGCAAGCGATCGTCGATCAGGCCAGCCGGTGGGTTGTCGATGATGCGTCTTAGGTCGAACCCCGTTCTTGAAACGGCGGGCTTAAAGCACTCCGCGAACACGTGATCGAGCACTTGATCGCCGAACGGCATCGCCATGAACGCGATGGGACCTTCCGAGTGCGACCTTTGCAATTCAGCGAACCGTTTCCAACCCTCGAAGGTCAAGCGTACGCTCCGAATCTCGTTCCAGCGCTCGCTCGCTGGGACGCGCGGCGGGACGCTACCGAGTGGCTCATTAACCGAACGAACTCTTGGCGGAAACCGCAGAAAACCGCTTCTCTCAAGCTCGCCGGCGAGATACCAGATTCCTCCACCGTTGAGGCAGCCTACGATCGGTACGAGTTCATCTGGAGTGAAGGGAATCTCCCCTCCGGGATCTTGTCGTAACTCCAAGTGTTCGCCGACATAGCGAACGAGGTTATCGGCCTGCTCTTCGGCGCCTGGCAGCCGTTGTTCCGATACGATTTGTTCGACAAGACGACACTCTATCAGCGGACGCTCTTCCTCGGTTGCCGGTGTTTTCCTTGTCCAGTAGGTCAGAAGCGCCCTCATCCACGATTTATCCTGGCTCAGGCGCTTAATGAGCGCGGACACACTGGGGACATTCTGCTCGAAAATGTCGAATACGCCGCAGTGTGAACAGGTGAACCGGGACACGCGAGCGTAGTTGTATCGGGTGAACGGCGTCGTTAGTACCTCCACGCGACCCGTGCAGATTGGACACTGACTTTGCGCTCCATTCGACATCTTTCTTCCCCATTCTTCGCCTTCTCTTGGTAGCGAGCAAAAATGGAATCGCCCTCGAAAGCCCGATCCTCCCCTTATCTTTTATCGTTCATCGAATCATGGTCGCAACGTACCAGCGCAGCGAGCGTCACCAGTGAGAGCGCGGCGGAGCGAGACTCGGTAGCTTGCACAGCGTTCCCGGTGGCCGGCCACAGCACTTTTGCCGCTACCCTTTGACAACGATCGGCGCGCCTGTGTGTGGCGAATTACTGATTTCCCCAAGAATCAGCAATTCGCCACACACAGGCAGAGAGACGCGGGCAATCGGCGACGATCCCCCCGGCCCCGAGGCCGCGCCGATCGCGTCGGCGTGCGATGACCCTCGGAGCAAAATGTCCGAGGGTCATTCGTCTATCCTGTGCTGCCCTTCATGGGCCGGATATGGACGGTCTGGTCCTCTGCGCAAATTGCGGTCGCCGGCTGCTGAGGAACTGCCGCGATCTCGCTGTTTGGGCCAATGTCCGGAAGTGTGGTACCTAACCTGCCGGTCGCACAGTACCAGCGTCGGAAAAGCGAACGCTCAACGCCCTGATCAGGGAGGGCTGCAACGATGATTTCCCTCAATGACTATACCTCGTGCGACGGGCTGGGCCTTGCTGAACTCGTTGCCCGCAAAGAGGTGACGCCCCAGGAACTCACCGAAGCCGCACTCGCGGCATCGGCGAAGGTTAATCCTGAAATCAACGCCGTGCTCCAGACTCTCCCCAACGAGGCCCAGGCCGAGATTCGCAGGGGTCTCCCGGCAGGCCCGTTCACCGGAGTTCCCTTCCTGATCAAGGAGCTGATGTTGCACGCGAAAAACGTCCGCTGTGACATGGGCTGCAAGCTCGCCCAAGGATTCGTTCCGAGCGAGGACAGCGAGTTGATGGCACGCTTCCGGCGCGCCGGTCTGGTGCTAGTGGGAACCACGCAAACGCCGGAGCTGGGTTACAATCCGACCACCGAGACCCGACTCTTCGGCCCGGTTCACAACCCGTGGGATTCCGCCCGCAGCGCCGGAGGATCGAGCGGCGGCTCGGGCGCCGCGGTGGCCGCGGGGATAGTCCCGATGGCGCATGGTAACGACGGCGGCGGCTCGATCCGGATTCCCGCTGCGTGCAACGCCCTGGTCGGACTCAAGCCTTCGCGCGATCGCACACCAACCGGTCCCGACTACGCGGATCCGCTCTGCGGGCTCGCGATCGAATTTGCGCTCACGCGGACCGTGCGCGATTGCGCGGCCTTGCTTGACGCGGTCGCCGGCGCCGACGCCGGCGCGCCGAGTCTTCCCTTGCCGCCCGCGCGTCCTTACCTGGAGGAGGTGACAACGCCTCCGGGCAAACTGCGCATCGCATGGACCACCACGCCGGTCTCCGGTTCGAAGATCGATCCCGAATGCGAACAGGCGGTGCACGAGACGGTGAAGCTTCTCAAGGACATGGGACACACGCTGATCGAGGATCGCCCGCAATACGATTGGGACGAGTTCCTGGAAAAGGTGCACGTGATCTGGGCCGCGTTCAACGCGCTCTCGGTGGATTTTGCGGCGGCGGCGACCGGGCGCGAGATCGGGCCCGACACTCTGGAGGCGGTGACGCTCGCCTGTTACGAGGACGGCAAGCGTTACTCGGCGCTGGATTTGCTCGACTCGATGGCACACGGCAACCGGATCTCGCGGCTGGTCGGCGCCTTTTTCCGGAACGTCGACGTGATGGTAACGCCGACTATCGCGCGGCTGCCCGCGCCGCTCGGGGAATTCAATCAAGATCGCAAGGGGATGACCGCGAAGGAGTGGACACGGCAGGTTTTCACCTACTGCCCGTTCACTCCGCTGTTCAACACGACCGGCCAGCCCGCAATCTCGCTGCCGCTTTACTTCAGCGGCAGCGGAATCCCGGTCGGAGTGCAATTCGCCGCGCGCATGGGAGAGGAGGCGACGCTGTTCCGGCTCGCGGGCCAGCTAGAGCAGGCGCGCCCGTGGGCGAAGCGCAAGCCGAAGCTGCACGCCTCGAACGCGTAGCCAGTACGGAGTAGCGACAGATCCAGATTCTCCGTGATCTCGAATCAGTCCGCCTCAGAACCGGCTGCCACGATGCCGGCACGTCGAGGCCCAGGCCGCCGGACACGGGCGTTCAGGCAGGAGGTGCGGGTCCTGTCGGAACCCGGCCAAACCGCCCGGCCAGCGCCCCGGAGGGTAGCATCGGATCTTAGGACTTAGGGTCGTCGTCCGCCTCGGTCCACCGTGTGTGTGGCGAATTACTGATTTTCCCAAGGATCAGCAATTCGCCACACACAGGCGAGCGGATCCGGGACAAGATCGCCGCCTCCAAGCGCAAGGGAATGTGGATGGGCGGGGTGCCGCCATTGGGCTACGACGTCCGCGATCGCCGACTGGTGGTCAATCGAGCCGAAGCCACGACGGTGAAACACTTCTATGAGCAGTATCTCGAACTCGGTTCCGTCCGGCTCCTGAGAGGCGATTTGGAGCGCCGCGAGATCGTCTCCAAAGTCCGGGTGTCGAAAAACGGTGTGCGATCGGGAGGCCGGCAATTTTCGCGCGGGGCTCTTTACGAGCTGCTGTCGAACCCGATCTACCTCGGTGAAATCCGCCACAAAAGGGAACGCCATCCGGGGCAACACCAGCCGATAGTGGGCCGCGAGCTCTGGGAAAAGGTCCAGCAGCACTTGCGCGATCAAGCCGCTGAGCGTCGCAAACGCCCGACCAAGGCGCCGCCCAGCCCGCTTGCGGGGAAACTGTTCGACGAGAACGGCGAACCCCTATATGTGCAAGGCGCGGTAAAAGGCGCGCGTCATTATCGCTACTACGTCTCGCGCGGATTGGTCAGAGGTTCGGTACAAGATGACCAGCGCGGGTGGCGCGTAGCTGCACCGGAGCTTCAGCGGGCCGTTCGCGCTGCGACTCGGCAGATTCTCGGAGATGGAGCGGCAATCGCCGGAGCGATTGAGGAGTTCGACATCGATGCGAGCCGATTGCCTTCGATATTCAAGGCCGCCGAAGCCTGGATTCAAAGCCTGCGGTCGGAATCGGAAGCTGCATCAGTACTGACCCGACTGATCGAACGCGTTGGACTCAAGCCGAACGGCATCCAGGTTTCCATCAAATTGCCGATCCTGATGGGATGGACCGCTCCCTACTGATAACGGCCTCAATGGGCCAAGGTGGTACGTTCGACCACCAACAATCGAAGCAGGGAGGGTCCGAAGATGCAGGTTACTACGGTCGGGATCGATCTGGCAAAGAACGTGTTCCGTCTTCACGGTTGCGATGCACAGGGCAGGCCGGTGTTGCGCAAGCAACTCGCGCGGCGGCAGCTGCTGAGCTTCGTCGCCAATCTGCCGCGGTGCCTGGTGGCGATGGAGGCATGTGCGAGCGCGCACTACTGGGCGCGCGAGATTGAGAAGCTCGGTCACCAGGTGCGGCTCATCAGTCCCAGGTTCGTAAAGCCTTACGTCAAAGCCAACAAGAACGACGCCAGCGACGCCGAGGCGATCTGCGAGGCGGCGAGCCGGCCGTCGATGCGCTTCGTCGCGGTCAAGAGTACCGCGCAGCAGGAGGTGCAGGCGGTCCATAGGGTGCGCCAACAACTGGTGAAAACCCGAACTGCCCTGGTCAACCAGGCGCGCGGACGGCTGGCGGAATTCGGCATCGTGGTCGCGCAGGGAGTTGGGCGCCTGCGCCGCGCCCTACCGACGATCCTCGAGGATCGGGAAAACGGGCTCAGCGGAGTGATGCGCGAGCTGCTCGGAGAGATCGGCGAACGTCTGAGGTTCATCGATGATCGCCTGCACAAGTATGACCTGACCATCCAGCGGCTCTTCCGCCAGGATGAACGCTGCCAGCGAGTGGCCGCAGTTGAAGGCGTGGGTCCGCTGGTCGCCACTGCCCTGGTCGCTGCGGTGGGCAACGCCACCGACTTCAGAAGCGGGCGCGAACTGGCGGCCTATCTCGGACTGGTTCCGCGCCATCGCGCCAGCGGTGGGCGCACGGTGCTGCTCGGGATCAGCAAGCGTGGCGATCGTTACCTGCGCACGCTGCTGATTCACGGTGCGCGCTCGGCCCTGCTCCGGATCGAGCGGCAACGCAGTGCGCGCGCCATCTGGGCCGCGCGGCTCAAGCTTCGCCGTGGATCTAATGTGGCGGCGGTTGCGTTGGCGAACAAGAATGCGCGAGTGCTGTGGGCGCTGCTCAACCGACACCAGAGCTATCAACCAGCGCCGTTTCCCGCCCGCGTCCCCTAAAGTAGTTGAGGGAACGGCGGGCGGAAAACGGCTTTACCAGCCCTGAGATTGCGCAGGCTGTAGCGGAGAGCATGATGGCGAACCGGTCGGAACCGGCACCTTCTCGAACCTGGCCACACACAAGGCCTTCGAGGCCGTGAACCTGATCAGGCGAAGGTGCGCGAACTTCCATCTGGGCCCGGGGCACAAAATGACGCCCCACTCAACGAGGCCGAATATATGACTGCAACCGGATCATCGCTCATCAGACTCCACAAACAGTCTTGCGCCCGGGAGCGGTCCATATATGTGTGTGGCGAATTACTGATTTCCCCAGAATCAGCAATTCGCCACACACAACGGGAAAACTCCAACGTCTACGCGGCTCACGGAATTTTGGGTAGCGACAAGGGACCGTCGTCTGGAACCATGGTCACAGGTCGTCCATGTCGCCCGGCACCCATTGCCACATGGGGAGTTGTCTGAGCTCCGGTTCCTCGCCCCCTGGCCAGAGGTAGATCTCGGAGGGCACCGGTAAGAAGCCGGCCGCGTGCAAAAGCTTCCAGTGCCGCCACCTTGGCGGCGCCGAAAATGTAATATGGGTACAGTCGGCTGCTTGCGCCGTCTCGATGAGGTGCAGTAGCAACGCCGAGGCGAGGCGGCGCGGCGAAACAGGCGTCACAAATTCCATCAACCAACTCGCGTGCCCGTCAATTTTCAACACGTAGTAGCCCGCCAGCTTGCAGCTGTCCACTAGCGCGAAAGCGAGGTACCGCGCCGTTGGATGCCCGAGGTAGCGCCAATTCAGGAACTCGGCATCGTGTGGCGACCAGAAGCCGGGCCAGGCCATGCACCGCTGGGTGACCTCATCAACGCTCGATTCGAAGCGTCGAACCGCTTCGAACGCGAGCCCGGCCTGGCCTTGGAGTACGAGCTTGCGCCATGCCGTCAGAGCAGTGTCCACCACCGCCCCGCCGGCTGCACTCACGAGGGCGGGCCAGTTATGCTGGGCGAGGTAGGCTTTGGCGTTCAACACCAACACGGCCTTGGGCGCCGGCCCCACGATGTAGGCGGCGCGACCACGCTTGATTCCCGCTCCGTGCGATCTCTCGTTGGGCCAGCTCAGCGCGATAGTCTTGGCGTACCATGCATGGGAATGCCACACCTCCGCGCGCAATGCGCTGATCCCTTGGCGCTGCCATCCCGGAGCGACGACCGCATCACCATATTGAGCGCCTTCCACAGGATGCGCCCCCCGCGCCATCGGCCATGGCCAGGAAGCCGTGCAGCCCACGAGCCGCCCGCTGGCGCGGTCGAATACTACCCAACAGCGCGCTGTGCCATAGGGGTTGCGCCGGTAGATCCAGTCATACCGCACGCGCGATCGCTTGAAGCCAAAGGCGTCGTTGACCAAGTCGTAGATACTATCGAACTCCGCCGGCACCGCCCGCCGGACGTCGAAGCGCGGATGCATCGACTCCAGTTGCGCCGGAGCGTGCAGCCACTCTTCAAAGCGGTCAACGCGTGGCAAGCGGAAGGGCGCAGCCAGGGGAACCGCCGATCCTGTTTCGGGCTCAATCACCGATCATTCATCCCGATATTTTCCAGATTGATGGACACTACGCCTCGGGACGCTTACAGCCAACGTCGTGAAGCCCAGGTAAACTTTTGAGCGAGGACATTCCGCATCAAGATAAAGAAACACAGGTTGGAAAACCGCCACCCGTGGAGTGTTATCTCTGCGAGGCTAATTCGCCATCACCTGACGATGAACACCTCGCCGCCCAGAACTTAGCCCTCACGGGTCGCACAACCACTGATTCAGGTTCGACCACCGCGCTTCGGCGCGCGAATCCTTTACCGCGATCGCCAACGCCTTGCGCTGGCCTACCAGCACGACCAGCTTCCTGGCACGGGTGATACCGGTGTAAACCAGGTTACGACGCAGCATCAAGTAGTGCTGCGTCTAGAGTGGAATAACTACCGCTGGATATTCCGACCCCTGCGCCTTATGGATAGTGGTTGCAAAGGCGGGTAAGAGCTCATCGAGTTCGCCGAAGTCGTAGGTAACCGGACGGCCGTCGAAATCTGCTACCACTTCCTGTGCGTCCATGTCCACGTTCCGAACAAAGCCAATATCGCCGTTAAATACGTCCTTGTCATAGTCATTGGCGGTCTGCATCACCTTGTCGCCAACTCGGAAGGACCACCCGAACCGTGCCACCGTAGGCTTGCTCTCATCACCGTTGAGGGTCGACTGCAGATCGAGATTGAGCGACCGCGCCCCGAGGCGCCCCCGGTTCATCGGGCAAAGAACCTGCACATCGCGAATCGGATCGAGACCGAATCGCGCTGGAATACGGTTGCTAACGATCTCCAGAATCTTGCTTGCCGCGTCATCGGGGTCGACCGCTTCAACGAAGTAGAAGTCCGAATTTTCATTCACCGAGGTTTCCAGGTCCGGCATTTGGCCGCGGTTGATTCTATGCGCGTTGACCACGATGCGGCTTTGCGCGGCCTGACGAAATACTTCGGTCAGACGTGCCACGGGTACAACTCCCGAATTGATGATGTCGGCCAGCACCTGCCCCGGACCTACTGATGGTAACTGGTCCACGTCGCCGACCAGAACCAGGCCCGAACTGGGCGGCAGCGCTCTTATGAGCGAAGCCATCAGCGGCACGTCCACCATCGAAGTCTCGTCTACAATCAGAATTCCGCACTCCAGCTGATTGGCCTCGCCTCGCTTGAATCCACCGTGTCTCGGGTCCGCCTCGAGCAAGCGATGAATGGTCTTGGCGATCAACCCCGTGCTCTCGGCCAGCCGCTTCGCCGCCCGCCCCGTCGGGGCGCACAACGCCACCGACACCGCCTTCGCTCGAAGAATCTTTAGCAGCGAATTTACCAAGGTGGTTTTGCCGACACCGGGTCCACCGGTAATCACGAGCACCTTGCTAACCAGCGCCAGGCTTAGCGCGGCGCGTTGGCTGGCGGCCAGGGACACCTCGAGCTTCTTTTCGACCCATGCAATGGCCCGCTCGGCGTCAATGGTCGGCCACGGCGGCGGTTCCTTGGCGAGAGCCCGCAACCGTTGCGCTATGATGCGCTCGGCGCGCCAGAGGTGCGCGAGAAAAATGCACCGCTGGTCGCCGATCTCATCCGCTGCCAGGAAACCGCTCGCGACCTCAGCAACCACTGCATCGCGGAGTGTTTCTTTTGGAATTTCGAGCAGTTTTTCCGCCCGGGCGAGAAGCTCATCCTCGGGCAAACCGCAGTGGCCGTCGGCGATGGCTTCGGTCAGCGCATAGATAACGCCAGCCCGTGCCCGAATCGTCGCGGTCTTGGAGATCCCGAGCCGTTCCGCAATCAGGTCGGCAGACTTGAAGCCGATGCCTACGATGTCACGCGCAAGGCAATACGGGTTTTCAGTCACCAGCGGTATCGCATCCGCCCCGTAGGTCTTGTAAATGCGAACCGCCCGCGAGGTACTCACCCCGTGACCTTGCAGAAACGCCATTATTTCGCGAATCACCTTCTGGTCGGACCAGCCCGCGATGATTAGCTCCGCGCGTTTTGGGCCGATGCCCTCGACCTGAAGTAGTCGCTGCGGTTCGTGCTCGATGATCTCGAACACTTCTTCGCTGAAAGTAGTTACCAGCCGCCGAGCGAAGATGGGTCCGATACCCTTTATGAGACCCGAGCCAAGATATTTCTCCATGCCCTCGGCGGAAGTTGGTGGCGCAACCCTCAAGAATGTGGCGCGAAACTGCCGGCCGTGGTCGCGGTGGGTTTCCCATCTCCCACTGGCCTGAACGTATTCGCCCGCAGAAACTGATGGCGCCGCGCCGAGCACCGTAACAAGATCGTTCTGCCCACGAACTTTGACCCGTAAAACGCAGAACCCGTTATCCGGATTATGGAAAGTGACCCGCTCAACCAGACCCGATAGCGGTTCCCGGTCGTCGGCTGAATTAAATCGCGGGTTCCCTTTGGGTGCCACGTTGCATATCTTCCAGACTCGTGATGTTAGGCCTTTGAGCCGGCGGGTTCGACGAACTGCGCATTATAGCGGAATCAGTTTCGACGAAAGACAATCGGCAGAGGTGAGTGAAAGCGGGTTTCGGTTATATGCGCTGTGTGGCTTCGCAAAACCTGATCCACGCGAAAAGCAACTTCCTGAGTCGCGCGCGATCGCGGCCTTGGTGATGCCTGAGCTGAAGTGCTGTGACGAAGCCCTGAGCGAAAAAGGGCCGAGCCCTTTCCAGCCCGGCCCCTCATCTCGCGTCGTGGCTGAACTACTTTTTGACCTTCGCCTTCCTCGCCGGTGCCGCCGACCCATAGCGTTTACTGAAACAGTCGCGGCATCGGCGATCCCGCCGCTTGATGAAGCTCGGGGCCAGGTCACCGCTCCCGCAATAGCGGCAAACCAGTTTGTCTGATTTCGACTTGCTGCCGATCTCCTTCCGGCGCGGCCGCGCAAGCTTGACCTTTCTCGGGGCAGCCTTCTTCCGGATCGCAGTCTTACCGCCCGACCTTGCCGCGTCCTTCTGTTCCCGCTCCGCCAGAGATGTGGAGCGTCCGATCGGTGATTCATGCCCGTCTCCCTTCGCCAGTTTCGCGTGTTCCATTCGCTCTAAATCTCCTTGGGCCGTAAGGGCTCGCCGGGATGTTTGCTCTGTTGCGTGCATGAAGCGAGCGGTTTCTGCCATTTCCCAACGTCATTTGCGCAGAAAGGGAGAATCCGGCCATAGGCCGGCATCGACGGTCTTCGTAATCGGGGCGATGGGAAGGCGAATGGGGCCGGTCTCTCCGGCGAATTTTGGCGGGGCGCCGCAAATTAGGCGAATCTGCGTAGGCCAGGGTTCGAAATCTTTTGCCGCGCACGACTGGCTACGTGCCGCGAATCGAGCAATGTGTGTGTCATTGGGGTGGCAAATCGCGCGCCTCGAGGAGGACCACATATGAGCTTGGATGGTGAGCTGAACGTCGCGAAATGTCGAGAGGAACGATCATGAAGGGGCGGGCGGCCGCTCTGGATGGTAATGCGCTCAGCGCGGAGGTCGCGGGTCTATCGAAGGCCGGCGTCAAGGACCTTCGCGAGCGGTGGAAGAGGTTGTATGGCAGTGAGGCGTCAGGCCATATCGGCCGGTCCATTCTGATTGGCGCGATCGCCTACCGCCTCCAGGAAAGAGCGCTCGGCGGTCTCAAGCCGTCCGCGCAGCGGATCCTTGACCGTGTTTGCTATGGCCGCGAAGAGATTGGTCAGGAGGGCATTGCGAAACGGCGGGTCAGCCCAGGGACCGTGCTGATCCGGGAGTGGCAAGGCGTCAGGCACCGGGTCGTCGTACTCGATAATGACGTCACCTACCGCGGTCGGCGTTACAAATCGCTTTCGGAAGTAGCGCGAGCGATTACCGGCGCCCGCTGGTCTGGACCGCTGTTCTTCGGCCTGAAGGGTCGGGCCAAGGAGGTGGCCAATGGCTAGCGCACCGAACAGACGTTGCGCAATTTACACCCGCAAATCCTCGGAAGAGGGACTGGAGCAAGATTACAACTCGCTGCATGCACAGCGCGAAGCGTGCGAAGCGTTCATCAGGAGCCAGGCCGGCGAGGGCTGGAAGTTGATCAAGACGGCCTACGACGACGGCGGCTTTTCTGGCGCGACGATGGAACGGCCGGCGCTGCAGCAGCTCCTGTCGCACATCCGCGAGGGCTCGATCGATGTCGTGGTAGTATACAAGGTCGATCGCCTGACCCGGTCGCTGGCCGACTTCGCCAGAATGGTCGAGTTGTTCGACGCCCATAACGTGTCGTTTGTGGCGGTCACCCAACAGTTCAATACCACCACCTCGATGGGCCGGCTTACCCTAAACGTGCTGCTGTCGTTCGCACAATTCGAGCGCGAAGTCATCGGCGAACGCATCCGCGACAAGGTCGCCGCCTCCAAGCGTAAGGGAATGTGGATGGGAGGTTCTGTTCCGATTGGATACGACGTCCGGGAGCGCAAGTTGCTGGTCCACGAAAGCGAAGCCAAGAACGTACGGCATATTTTTGATCGCTATCTCGAAATCGGCAGCGTCCGGCTCTTGAAGAAGGATCTGGACAGCCGCGGAATTGTGTCGGCCGCCAGGACGTCAAGGAAGGGCAACACACGGGGAGGCAAGCCATTCTCGCGCGGAGCGCTCTACAACGTGCTCTCCAACCCGATCTACGTGGGCGAGATCCGACATCGCAATGAACGCCATCCGGGACAGCACGAGGCTGTTGTGAGCCGCGAGCTTTGGGAACGGGTCCAACAACAGCTAAGCAGCCGAGCGGCCCGCCGGGGCGAAGGCCGCAAGACCGAGGCGCCGCGAAGTCCGCTGGCGGGCAAGCTGTTCGACGAGAGCGGCGAGCCGCTGTACGTACAGGGCGCAGCAAAAGGCCAACGCCGCTACCGCTATTACGTTTCTCGAAGACTGGTCAGAGGCGAGTCGAAAGACCCAGAACATGCGTGGCGGATATCCGCGCCCGAAATCGAGCAGACCATATCTGCTGCGGCTCGGGAGATTCTCGGCAACCGAGCGGCGATCGCGCTCGCGCTTGAAGAGTCCGGCACAGACCCTAATCGGCTGAAACCGTTTCTCGAGTCTGCTCAGGCGTGGATTGAACGTCTGCGTTCCGATACGGAAGCCACAGCAGCGCTGAGCGAACTCACGGAGCGCATCGACCTCAGCCGCGAGGGTTTCCGGCTCTCGTTGAAGTTGCCACTACCACCTGCTGAAACGGGTAGCCGTGCATCTACGGATCATCTTTCTCTCAAGAAATTGCTCCCCATGCAGGTGAAGCGCCGCGGTGTCGAAATGCGGATGGTGCTCGAAGGCGACTCCACGCCCAGCCGGGTCGACCTCCCGCTGCTCAAGGCGGTTGCCCGCGCCCGCAGGTGGTCGCAAGACTTGATCGCAGGCCGCGTACAGTCGGTTGACGAGCTAGCGAAACGGGAACGGCTCGATGGCCGATCGTTGCGGCGGCTGCTTCAGCTTGGGTTTTTGTCGCCAAGAATCGTCGAGGCGATCGCCGCAGGCCGCCAGCCATTGGACCTCACCGTGATCGGTCTCACGCGTCGGATCGATCTCCCCTTGCTCTGGAGCGCGCAAGCGCAAGTGCTCGGCATGCGCTGATCCCCCGGCCCGCCTGATTTCGATTCAGCTCGCATTTCGAAGTGCGCGATTCGATCGCTGTTTCAGCCTGATTTCGGTTGCGCGCCGGACTGGCTTCAGAAGCGAACCAGCTTGCCGAGCGGGGCCATTCGGGCTATACGGCCCCTTGGATCAGAGAGTGAAAAGGGAAATCGCGGCTGTAATCTGATCGGGAACGGGGGAGCAAGCGAATGGCAACGAAACACGATGAGCAGGGCGGGCAACGGGTTCTCTACGGATTCTGGCTCTCGCCCTTCATGTCCCTGGTCGCCCAGATGCTGAAGGAATCCAGCCTCGATTTCCGTTACGAGCGCGTCTCGCCGTATGTGGGCGGCACGATCGCAGACCAGCACAGGGCGCGGAATCCGCTCGGCAAGATCCCTACGCTCGAGGACACCAACGGCGTGTTCATATCCGAAAGCCAGGCGATCTGCCGGTACCTTGCCAGAAGCTATCCGGCAGCAGCCGAGTTCTACCCTTGCGACAATCCGATCCGCTGCGCCGAAGTCGACGCGCTGAACGACTTCATCACGTTCTCGATAAGCGGGCCGTTCTTCAACTGGTTCGTGGTCAGTGGCTACTATCCCAAGGCGTGGGGGGCAAAGACCGAGCAGGAGTCCCAGATCTTCAGCACGTGGTCGATGCTGATGATCAGAAACGCGCTGGGGCGTCTGAGCAGCAGCGCCCGCCTACAGCCCTTCGTGCTGGGGCAGGAGCCTTACCTTCCGGACTTCCACCTCTTTCACATACTGGAGCTCGGCAGGACGTTTTCCGCAGTCTTCGACATACCCATCATGAATCTGCTGGAAGGCGACGAGAGCCTGCAGAAGTTCTACGATGCTATGGCATCGCGACCTTTCACGAAGGAAATTCTGGCGGCGCAGGCGCAGGAGTTCCCCGTCACCAGGCAGGAGCTGTTCCGGGATTTTGGGCCCGCTTACGACAAGATGCTGAAGCCGGGCAGGGCGGCGCTGCGCGCCCTGTTCGGCCACGACGTCTAGGCAGGAGATTCCCCGAACGCCGCACCGATGGACCTAGCAAAATCGCGCGCGGATAGGTTTTGCCGGATTCTGTCAATTTGCGCGGCAGAGGGCGTTCTCCGGGTCCATATGTGATCGCAAATCGCGCGCACACGCGCGGATTTCGCGCGATTCTCCGAGATCTCCGAATACCCAGAGACTGAAATGTGGTCCAAGCTGGATTTGAACTAACGGCCCCTCAATCGGTTTTGTTCGGAAGATTGTCCGCGGATTTGGCGAGGTATTCGAGCCAAGATTAAAGCAGCGGAGCTGGAGAGAATCTCATCGCCGTAGATTCGCCTCAATTCCTAGATCTCCGCGAGATAGGCTTGGCTGCATGTGCATCAGTGCCCCCCTCTAAGCGGAAATTTGGCCGTCGCTACAGATGCGGATGACTTCAGGCCGTGAGTCGTCCGCGCGTCGCGGCCTTAGGAGCTGGTTGCTATTTCGCCGGTGGCATTGCATCGAGCAGGGCCTTGGCCCGCGCCTCGATCAGTCCTGCCATGATTCGATCAGTATGGATATAGAGGCGATCGGTCTTTACGGCGGCGAGGACCATTTCGCCAACCTGGTTAGGATCGGCGCCCGCGGCTAGAAAGGCGTTGGCTTGCGTGATTGCGGCTTCCCACATTTTCGTTTCCTCAACGGTCACCGACGATGAGGGCCGCGTGTCGTTGCTGTTCGATATGATCTTCGTATTGACTGGACCGGGGCACAATACGCTGACACCAATCTTGAACGGTTCGAGCGCGAGCCGCAGGGATTCCGAAAGACCCACCACCGCGAATTTCGAGGTTGTATATAAGAGACCGCTGGACGTGGCGGCGAGTCCCGCACCCGAAGCTGTGTTGACTATATGCCCGCCACCGCCTCGTTTGAGCATCCGCGGTAGGAAAGTCTGGACTCCATTGATCACTCCAGTCAGGTTAATTCCGATTACCCAGTCCCAATATTCGTAAGTCAGGCGCGTAACGTGCTGGTCTCCGGCCACTCCGGCGTTATTGCACAGAATTGACACTGAACCGAGTCGAGATTCCGTTTCGTCGGCGACTCGCGCGTAAGCCGAGCGGTCGCGGACGTCGAGCAGGAACGTCTCCACCGGGGTTAAGTCCGAGAGCTCGGATTTTGCCGTGGCCAGCGAGGCTTGATCGATATCCGCGAGCGCCAACTTCGCGCCAGCTCGAGCGAACGCGCGAGCGATACCCAGTCCGATTCCGCGCGCTCCTCCAGTTATGAACGCGGTCTTGCCATCGACACGATCCATGCTCCCAATCTCCCACTCTTGACCAAAAGGACGTCGGCACTATCCGCCGTTCGGATTTGTTTTACAGCCCTGTTTGAAGACCCCTAGCACGGCTATCGAGTCTTCGAGAAGCTAGCGCGGCGTGAGCAGCACCACGGGGATGTCGCGTTTCGTTCCGGCCTGGTACTTGTCATACTCGGGCCACTGCGCTGTCATGATCGGCCACACGCGCTTCTTTTCTTCGGCCGTCGCAGTCCGCGCCCGGACCGGAATCACTTTGTCCCACACCTGGATCTTCACATCGGGGTGGGCAAGCAGGTTTTTGTACCACCCAGGATGGTCGGGAGCGCCACCCTTCGAAGCGACAACCAGATAGTTGTTGCCCTCGCGCCCGTAGATCAGCGGGAACTTTTTCGTCTCGCCAGATTTCCGCCCGATCGTGTGCAGCACCAGACAGCTGGTGTTGTTCCAATCGTGGCCAATCTTACCGCCGGTCGCCTCGTACCGGCGGACGTGCTCGTCTCCGAACAAGCTGTAGTCAGGCATGGGCAGAGAATGCCACCTTGGCAGCCCTCACGCCACCACGGCGGGTGCACCCGCGATCACCTTGGAGGTCGCTCGCGCTCGTGGGTAATCTGGCGTTCCTGCCCCAGGCGAATCTACGGCGATGATCCACGGACCTAGCAAAATCGCGCCCGGATAGGTTTTGCCCGATTCTGCCGATTTGCGCCGACCAAGGCGCTCTCCGGGTCCGCGCGCGATCGCGAATCGCGCGCACACGCGCCGATTTCGATCGATTCTCTGACATCTCCAAAAATCTGGAGACTGAAATGTGGAGCAGAAGGGATTTGAACTGCCGACCCTCATTCAGTTTTGACCGGGGAATTTGTCTGCGAATCTGGCGAGGTATTCGGACCGAAATAAAAGTAGCGGTGCTGGAGAGATATTAATCGCCGGAAATTCGCCTCGCATTTTCGCCCTAACGGTCGGACGGCTGATTCGGCTTAGCGATCTGTCGAACCAGACTCGTCCAGGCGATTGTCGAAGGCCGACCGCCGAGGTTCAGATCCTCTTTTTGGTACCGACAAGCGTCAGGATCGCAGGCCAGCCTGAATTTTTACCGAGTCGATGATGAAACGGCGGTGTTCGCGCGTCACGACGCCTTCAGCAACGAGACTCTTGAGGCACTCGCTCACTTTCGGCCGCGAGGACTCCACTAGGTCCGCTATGTCCTGACCGCTTAGACCCAGATCTATGATCATCGCGTGGTCGTCTCGCTGACCGAACTTGCGGCCGAGGTCGAGCAAGGCGAGCATGATTTTCTCTCGAACGGTTTGACTGAGAAAGCTTGAATGGCGCTCCAGAAGCGTCCACCATCGGCCGACCGTCAAATTGAGCGCCTCGTTGAACTCGCGGAATGGAATACCAACGATGCCCTCCACGAGCGCGGTTGGGCTTATTAACCCGATTTGACAATCCGTGAACGTCTCGCAGGTGAGTTTATGATGAATATCGGGCAATAATGACGGAATCTCGATCACGTCGCCGGGTCCCAGCACCTCGAGCAGATTGCGTTCCCCTTTTCGATTGAGGCAGATAAGCCGGGCGATTCCCGAGAGCACGATGTATACGGCTTCATCTGATTCCCCCTCCTTATAGACGATCGAGTGTCTGGAAAACTGCCGAATCCTCATCCTGGCACGCAAGGCTTCCAATTTGCGTAAGGAAAGACCCGCCAGTCCTTTCAATTTCCCTAAATCTTGAGCGCTGAATGCGCGAGGTTGAGGGGGCCTGGCCCCCCTTTGCCTGATGTATCTGCCGCGTGACGAGCGTGGTGCCATGGGTAGGAAAATTGAAGCGATCTCGGTGTCCGTTAAGTCTAACTTGCGCCCGTCGAATCGCAGCCGTCGAGCGGAGTCGCCGGATGTAACGACAATCGGTGCGAGAAAACAACCGAGGATTTGTTCCGTTTGTAACAGAATCGGCCTTGAACGTAACTTTATTTGGCCTAGAACTGCTCCAGATTCAGGCTTATCCGTTGTGAGCGCCAACGGTGTATACGCCCGATCCTGGGCGGTGCGATTTTGAATGAGAAAAGAGCTTCCCGCGAAACAGACCTCGACAGACTAAGCCGACTCAAGGTTTTGTCGTGGCTTTCTCCGTCTGAGCTTAAACTTCTGGCAAGTGCGCTCTCGCTTTCCAACTACAAACGACGCGCGCTAATTCTGCGCGACGTTGCACGGGCCCAAGGTGCTCACATTCTGTTGGCAGGAATTGCGCGCATCACCTGCTCAAACGCGCGCAACGAGCGTGTCACGGTGGCGATGCTGGCGCCGGGACCGATTCCGGAATTCCCTGCGCTGCCGCTCAGTCAGTCTGGTTTTCAATGCGAGGCTTACAACGATTGCCGCGTTGGAACTGTGAGCTGGGCTGACTTCGGCGGCATTACCCCAAATGCTCCCGAGTCCGCCTTCAAGCAATTTCACAGCAACGATTTGAAGCAGTGGTACCGCCTACTGCTGCGCAGCTCGAGTTTTCTGAACCTTCGCCTGCACGACCGAATAGCCATCGCGCTGCTGGAGCTGTGCTCGGACTTTGGAGTCGAGGAATCGCGCGGCACGCTGCTGCGCGTATCTTTCAGCCATAAGGACATCGCCAACCTGGTCGGCGCCTCGCGGCCAAGAGTGACCGAGCATCTGGCGCGATTGGAGCGCGAAAAGTTCATGATGCGCCAGGGACGACAGATGGTTGTGCAGGTCGCCAAGCTTCTCGATTCCATGAAAGCTCGGGCCGGCGCGCATGTTTTGCCGGTCGAACCGCGACGTGAATAAGGCGAGCGGTTCGGCGCTAGGTCAGTCTTAGGATGGACCTGGCAAAATCGCATGCGGATAGGGTTTTCCAGATTCTTGCGATTCGCGCCGCCGGAGACATTCTCCCGGTCCGCGCGCGCTCGCAAATCGCGCGCACACGCGCGCTTTTCGCGCGATTCTCCGACATGTCCGAACTCCGAGAGACTGCTTGGCGGATGACGTAGTCTCATGCGTACTGCTCTCCGTCAAGCTGTCGACCGGGTCCACGGCGTCAGTATCGCACCCATTCGGAATATTGAGTAACGACAGCTATTTCTCGCTTTCCTCAAGAAACCCGCGATAGACAGCGAGCAGCGCCTGTTTCTGGCTGTCGGTCAGCCGTGAATCGGTACGGATCGCGGTCTCGACATCGTGTTCGTCGCCTTCCTCGGGCTCGAACCATCCGGCGGCCTGATAGAGCCTTTCGGGCGGCATGCCGAGCGCCGTCGCAATGGCCTTCAGCACGTCCGCAGATGGTTGATAGAGGCCGCGTTCGAGCTGGCTCAGATACGGATTGGAAATGTGTGCGAGGGTCGCGAATTGGCGCATCGAGAGGCGCGCAATTTCACGCTGGTTACGAATAAATTCGCCAATCGCGGTGGAGCGCTTACGAGTCATACTGCTTGATATACCACGCGCCGGGCTGGATGAGTGAACGCATCGGGGCGTCAGGCGAAGGTCTTTTGGCCTGTGCTTGACATACCAAGCGCAATGGGTTAGATTACTAGCAGCAGAAATTAAGGAGGTTCACAACATGGACTACAACGAAATTGGTGAAAACGCGGTTGATCGTCTGTTCGAGGGGATTCGCACCGCCCAGCAATTGACCCTTGATGCGGTCGAGCGGACCGGCAAGACCTTCAGCGGACTGATCCCCAGGATCGACGTGCCGCTGCCCTTCGAGCTGCCACGTCCGCGCGAAGTTGCGGAGAGGGCATTCCGGTTCTCTGAGCGGCTCGCGGAGAACAATAAGGAGTTCACGCTGAAGCTGCTCGACGCGCTATACCCAGCCCCCGCGCGCTCCAGCAAAACCAAGTGACGTAGTCGAGCACGTCGAGGCCGAGATCATCTCGGTCTCGACTGCCCGATACGGGTGGCTTCCAGCGTCCTGTATCCGGGCGGGACGGTGAGCGGGGGGAGTCTCAGTTTGGCATTCGGCTTTCGGGCCGCTCAGCGGACGTCATGCGGATCAGGATTCTCGCAGGTCGAGCGACATGAAGACGCTGTTCGGGTCGAGCACATAGTCGGCGAACGGGGGGCACTCCACGAAGCCATGGCTTCTATAAAGCGCGTGCGCCGGCCGAAAATATTCCCAGGTGCCAGTCTCAAGGCTGAGGCGTGACATGCCGCTTAATCGCGCGGTCGCAATGATGTGCCGCAGCATCGCGGTTCCCACTCCCCTTCCCCGCATGGCCTGAGCGGTATGCATCGACTTGACCTCACCATGATCGGCCGAGAACCGCTTCAGCGCACCGAATCCCAAGAGCGTTTCATCCTCCCAGATCGTCCAAAAGCTGACATCGGGCGATTGCAGCCCGGTGAGGTCCAAAGCGTGCGCGCTGCCCGGGGCGGTTTCCGCCCGCGCACTGGACAGATGGATATGCAGGAGATCGACGACGCGCTGGTCGCTCAGGTCGCCTTGGATAATCCGCATCATGGCTGGCCTCTCTCTAGCGCGTCACGCCGCGTTGCGGCCAGCATAGCGCCGAGGGCGGACGAGCTGGCCCGTTGACTTGGGGATGTTAACTTGCCGAGGCCACGACGAGACAGAGCAATGCCAAGAGTAGTGCAACAGGTCCGTTCTGAAACCGTTCCGAACTGCTCGACGAGACGAAGTTAGCTAGTGCACTCAGCGCCATCACACCGACGAGCGCCCATGTCCCCCAACGCAAGATACCGAAGCGGTCGGTTGACGACCAATAGCGCGCGCGGCCGAGGACGATGATAGCGCCGGCGACGAGCAGGACGGCAGCGAACGCGCTCGCGACTCTGAGGCCAACGGATAGATGGTCGTGACCGCCACCCCAAGCGCCGGAAAGCCCCCAAGAGCCGCCAAGGGCCCAGAAAATCTCGAAGGCCGCGACTACGATGAAAGCGGTTGCAACAATCGTCGCAGCGAAGCGAGCCGGTAGTGCGGCGATCGTAACGCGGCGGAGTCTCATGCTACGTTTGTAACGCGCACCCCATAAATCAGCAACACACTTTCAGCGCATCACCCGTGAGCGGGGGGAGTTGGACTACGCCACGGTCTGCGCTAGAGAAGCCTACGAGGGGGCTATCGGAGTCGCCCCGATCGTCGAGCTCGGCGGGTGACGAGGGCGTTTCATGAGAGCGATCCGATCATCAAATCAAAGGCGAGTTTGAACAGCTGGACCGAGAGGCCCAATCAACTCAGGAGCGTACTATGGCCAGCATCGACTACGAAGTGGAGCTGAGTGAGGGAGAGCGAGCCGTTCGCGAGACGGTTCACCGATTTGCCGAGGAGGTCATGCGACCCGCGGGCGCAGAGCTCGACGCGATGGCGGATCCCCGGGACGTGATCGCCAAGGACTCGATCCTGTGGGAGGTGTTCAAGAAACACCGCGCGCTGGGGCTGGCCGATGTCCCGGCTGCCAACGGCGAGCTGACGCCCGCACAGCAGGCGAGACTGCGCTGCATCATCAGCGAAGAGCTGGGCTGGGGCGATTCGGGGCTGGCAATCAGCTTCGGCGTGGCAGGCTTCCCGCGGATGATGGCCCAGATGTCCGGGAAGCCCGAGTTGATCGAGCGCTTCAGCGCCAACGACTGTATCGGCTGCTGGGCGGGCACCGAGCCGGACCACGGCAGCGACCTGATCTACTACATGAACAGGCCGGGCACCGAGCCACCGGGGCGGCCCAACTGCATCGCGCGCAAGGACGGCGACTCCTTCGTGCTGAGCGGACAGAAGTCGGCCTGGGTCTCGAACGGAACTATCGCCAAGGCGGCCGCGATGTTCTGCGCGGTGGACATGGGTGACGGGAAACGGGCAGACGGCGGATTCCTGGTGCCGCTCGATGTACCCGGCGTGTCGAAGGGCAGGCCATTGAACAAAATCGGACAGCGAGCGCTGAATCAGGGAGAGATCTTCTTCGACCACGTGCGCATCCCCGCCGACTACATGGTGATCCCGCCGGATGCGTACCCGTTCGCAACCGAGATGATCCTGAGCAACGCGAACGGGGGGATGGGCTCGATCTTCGCCGGCGTGGCGCAGGCCGCGTTCGATCTGGCAATCGACTACGCCAAGCAGCGCGTGCAGGGGGGAGTGCCGATCTTCCAGCACCAGAGCGTGAAGCTGCGGCTGTTCAAGATGTTCCGGCAGGTGCAGGCAGCCAAGGCACTGAGCCGACAGGTGACGCTGTACAACTCGATCAACGCACCGGCGATGCTGCACCTGGCAGTCGCTTCGAAGGTCACGTCAACGAACACGGCGTTCGAGGTGGCGAGCAGCGCGCTGCAAATCTTCGGGGGCAACGGGCTCTCGCGCGAGTACCCGATCGAAAAGCTGCTGCGCGACGCGCGCGCTTCGATGATCGAGGACGGCTGCAACGATCTGCTGAGCCTGAAGGCTGCCGAGAGCCTGTAGCGAGCGAGTCAACGAACTGCGAGGCGGGAGAGATGGCGGAAGAACCCGCCACGCCCGCAAGGCAGGAGGATTCCGATCACGACTATGGAAACCGGCGATCTGAAGATCATCAGTCCCGCGGTCGGCATCACCGCCCGCATTCTGTTCACCCTGATTTTCTTTCTCTCGGGCATCACGCACTTCACGTCGATGCAGAGTTACATCGATCTGATGCCCGCGGCGATTCCTATCCGCGCGTTCTGGGTGGCGATTTCCGCCGTCGTCGAGCTGGCAGGCGCCGCGATGATTCTGTTCAACTATCGTCCGCGCCTGGGCGGATGGCTCATCGTGCTGTTTCTCGTCCCGGTCACGATCGTCGTCCACGGCACCGCGATGCTCGCGCTGGCCGATCCCGTGATGCGCGCCGTCAACGTCTCGATGTTCCTCAAGGGCCTGGCAATGATCGCGTGCGCGCTATTCATCACTCAATCCGGCGTTCGCCCCGTCGCCGATGCTGGTTGAGGCCGCACTTCGCAAAGAGTGAACGATTTGCCGGTCCTTGCGCCCGCGGTAGTCGGCAGCGACCTTTAGCTAGACGTTGACGGTGCTCATGTCGTGATAACGTCCGCCGGCGGCAAAGCCCTTGGGCGCGGCTTGCTCGATGCGGGCAAGATCGCTTTTCGACAGCTGGATTTTGGCCGCCGCAACATTCTCTTCGAGATAGGTACGACGCTTGGTGCCAGGAATCGGGACCATGTCGCGGCCCTGCGCGAGCACCCATGCGAGCGCGAGCTGACTCGGCGTAATTCCCTTCTCGCGGGCGATTTCCTTGATGCGATCGACGACCTTGAGATTCTTTTGCATATTCTCGGCGTCGAAACGCGGCGAGATTCTGCGGCGCATATCGTCGGCGGGCAACTCGCGAAGGTTTCCGCTGAGGAAGCCGCGACCGAGCGGGCTGAATGGGACGAATCCAATGCCGAGCTCGCGCAGGGTCGGAATCACCCGGTCTTCGTAGTCGCGGGTCCAGAGCGAGTATTCCGACTGTAGAGCGCTGATAGGATGGGTCGCGTGCGCGCGGCGAATCGTATTGGCGCCAGCCTCCGACAGGCCCAGGTAGCGAACTTTTCCTTGGCGCACCAGCTCGGCCATCGCGCCGACGGTCTCCTCGATCGGCACATTCTTGTCGACGCGATGCTGGTAGTAGAGATCGATGTGATCGACACCGAGGCGCCTCAGCGACGCGTCGCAGGCGGAGCGGACGTATTCGGGTCTGCCGTTGATCGCGCGCTTGCCGTCGGGCAGGACCTGGTTGGCGAACTTGGTCGCGATAATCACGCGGTCGCGGTATTTCTTGAGCGCTTTGCCGACCAGCTCCTCGTTGTGGCCCACGCCGTAAACGTCGGCGGTGTCGAAGAAATTGATCCCAAGCTCGACGGCGCGCTCAAGCGTCGCGACGGATTCGGTGTCGTCGCGCGGGCCGTAAAACTGCGACATCCCCATGCATCCCAGGCCCAACTCCGATACTTCGAGTCCCTGCGTACCAAGTTTTCGCTTTTCCATGACTGATGTCCCTCACGCTCATAATGACATAGCGGAATAGTGCGGGAGATCGAAAGCGCTGTCACTTGTCAAAAGCTGGTTCGGCCCGAATTCCATCGCAAATCTAAACGGCCTCGCACAGCATGAGGGGCGTGGAGCAACTGGCGCGGAGTCGGAGGGCTGCTGCCGCCGCCAAAGAGGTCGAACGGTCGAGCCCGACGCATCGATCAGCGGCACCAGACGAATATCCCTGCTCCAGCGGGAAAGGCGCGAGCGTCCGGTGCCCGTTACTGCCCAACCGTTTTGCTATGTTGACCTCTATGGCGGGTGATACGCACCAAAATTCCAAGGACTCCTGCCGTCGGAAAAGCGATTCCACTCACCACGAAGAGGTAGAGTGGCACCATTGCGTCAGGCGACAGTGCTAACACGATCGAGCCGAGCCCTGCGCTGGCGCATCCAACAGTGGGGCCAAGTACCACGACCAGGCGACCCGTCAGCGAGAGCTCAGGCCGTAGCATGAGCTCTCTGACGGATAAAGCACTTATCGCGAGCAGACCGAATCCCAGAACGAGCTGTAGGTATCTCGGAAGAGTAACATTAACTTCAGCGGCATACCACGCAAAAAGTGATAGTACCAAAACAAGTGGGGCCACCACGAATAGGAGGACAAGCCAAGACTTTGGTGAATCCTTAACCGGGTTCATCACCGAGACGCCTGAAAATAGTCATAGAAGCATTTGCCTTCGCCGAGCTTTTTGGGAATCTCGATCGCCCACACACCAGCGCACGCCAGGGACCGAACATCCTCCGCGAGCCCGCCGCCGCTATAGTACAGCGGCCCCGGTTCGGTAACCTCCTTCTCGCCGCCCTGGTACAGGAACGGCCAATCGTTCGCCGCCCCGCTCACGGGGCGGGAGTCCCCGGTGTCGAACGCGAGAATTGGCCGCGCCCTCGGCGAAAAACTCTCCCCAGTCCCGCCACTATGCACGTGAGAAGGCCGACAAACCAGAAGATCAGCGCCGCCGCCGCGATGTAGACCCAGAGCCAGAACGCCACGCCCGCAAGATCGCTCTCGATCTCAAGTACGAGGTAGCTGATCGTCTCGAGGACGCTGCAGACGCCAACCGACCATACCACGAAGTAACGAAAAGCTGGCCCCCAATCCGGCGATTTGGCTACTGAAATCACAATCGGTAATGAGATACCAATCATGACCAGGCTTTCGACCAACGCTGCGATGACTCGCGGCCAGCCTCCGGGCGGCGCCGCCACGTAACGATGGGCTGCAAAGGAAACCGCCAACCCTGCCAGCCCGAGCGCTATCAAGCGGGCGACTCGCGACCAAGTCATCCTATTGGCCACACGATTGCTCCAAGTCACGGAATTCTTTAAGGCCCTCATTGATCGTAAGGCCTGCTACGGCCACCGAGGGCGGTCCAAGCACAACACTGACGATCGCGGCGCACCCTCCAGCCGAAACGAGTCCACCTGGAACCTCGCCTGCCGTGCCACAAGCCCAGAGCGAGGCCACTAGCGGGCCAATTTCAATTGCAACATCATGGCCGCATCTAAGAGCCAGCAGGATCATCTGCGCTTGACACGAAACAGTCGACTTTGGGGGGCATCCGATTTCTTCTGCAGCGGCCGCGTATTGGGGCAGGGCTGAGGGTCTCCGCAGAATTCTGGCTTCCCCTCGGACCCTTCGGTCGGAATCAGGCCGTCGGAGACACCCAAGATAACCGGATACAGCGGGTGGCGGGCGTGGAACAACTGGCGCGGAGTCGGAGGCGCGCTGCCGCCGCTGCCGCCGATCACGACCCGGTGCGGTGCGGGCGAGGTGACGTCAGCCATGCTGCTTTGCTGAGGCCGGGACAGGGACAGGGTTATGAGTTCGCAGATAGTCGCCCGCCGTCGTTCACAACGGCCAACGACGCTCAGTTACGGCACCAATACGACCTTACCGATATTCTTCCCCTCCTGGAGGCGCAGGTGAGCCTGCGCCGCCTGGGCGAATGGGAAGCTCGAATCGATGTGTGGCTTTATCTGTCCCTCGCGATACAGAATCATAAGCCTGTTCATCGCGACCGGCAGGAAGGGATCGTCCCAAAGATGGCCGAGATTCACACCGGCCACGCTGCGGTTCTTGTCCATCAGACCCATCGGCGTGAATAGCGGCACGGTCACGAGCTGGCGAATCATCCGCCAGATGTTGCGGGTGCTGCCGGACGACATATTGGTGAATCCAAATGCGACCAATCGTCCGGCTGGCCGCAGTAGCCGGTAACCCTTGCGCCAGTCGTTGCCGCCGAGCGCATCAAGGACGACATCGACGCCTTGGCCGTTCGTCAGCCGCATAATTTCCATGAAGTAGTCGGTCGTGTGGTAATCAATCGGATGGGTGCATCCGTTGGCGCGAATAACCTCATGCTTTGACTTTGACGCGGTGCCGAAAGTGACGATGCCCTCGACGGTGCGGCACAGTTGGAGCACCGCGAGGCCCACGCCGCCGGCCGCCATGTGGATCAGCACCGATTCTCCGGGACGAATCGAGGCGACCCGAAATAGCATCTGGTAGGCGGTCAGGTAGTTAACCGGAATAGCGGCTGCTTCTTCGAAACTCATTTCGCCGGGGATCGGAAAAGCATACGCATTCGGCACGCAGACCTGATCAGCGTGAGCGCCAAAACGAGAAAGCACGACCACACGCTTGCCGATGAGTCCGCGATCGACACCAGCACCGACAGCATCGATCGTTCCGGCCGCTTCGTAACCGACCACGCACGGCGGCTTGGGCGCATCGGGGTAGAGTCCCTGGCGGGCCGTCAGTTCGGCGAAGTTCATCCCGCACGCGGCGGCGCGAATGCGCACCTCGCCGGCAATAGGAACCCGATCCGGAGATTCGCGAAGCTCCAAAACCTCTGGTCCGCCGTGTCGGCTAATCCAGACTGCACGCATAGAGCACCTCTGCCAGATGGGGCCGAGACGAGAGCCAGGGTTTCACAACAGCGCTCGAGACGCGAGGACCGAGCCGCAATCTCTCGCGCTGACCACCCGGCTTCAAGGAGCGATGCTCGTTATTCCCTGATCTCTTTCGGATCGACGAGGCAGCCGGTTCAGAGCCCTTGTATGAATTTGAGCAGCAGCTCGTTGACCTCCCGAGGCCGCTCCTGCTGCACCCAATGGCCACATCCGCTGAGCACGTGCGAGCCACGCAACCCGGGCATCGTCTTGCTGAAGTTGGCGATCGCCGCGCCACCCCATTGTGTCGGCCCGTCCTTCTCGCCGCCGATGAACAGCGATGGCACCGTGATCGGCTGCCCCGTGAACGCGGCCAGATCTTCCCAGTCGCGGTCCATGTTGCGATACCGATTGAGTCCGCCGGTGAGGCCGGTGCGCTCGAATTCACTGACGTAGAAGTCGAGGTCTTCGGCCGTCAACCAGCCGGGCAGCTTTTTCGGGATCGTGAGCCGGTCGCGCATCCTGCCACCGTGAGGAATCGTGGCCATAGTGCCGCCGGCAGCCGGTGCGGGCGCATCGCCCGAGGCGGTGTAGTAAAAGCCCAGCAGCCACCCGCCGACGTCCGGCTCGATCTCGGATTCGGCGCGCCCCGGCTGCTGAAAGTACTCAATGTAGAATTCCTCCTTGCCACCCATCAGGCGGATTACCTCGCTTGGCCGGTGCGCTCCCCGGGGTGAATAGGGGACGCTCAGGAGCGCCAGCGCGCGGAACACGTCGGGGCGCAACAGTGCGGAGTTTGCCGCGATCGGCGCGCCCCAGTCGTGGCCGACAATCGTCGCGCTCTGCTCACCGAGCGCCTCGACCACGCCCAGGTTGTCGGCGACATGCTTGGTCATCCGGTACTCGTCAATCCCCGCTGGCGCCGACGAGCGACCGTAACCGCGCACATCGATCGCCGCCGCACGGTAACCCGCATCGGCGAGCGCATCAAGCTGACGGCGCCACGAGTACCACGATTCGGGAAAGCCGTGGACCATCAGAACGAGCGGACCCTTGCCCGCCTCGACGAGGTGGATGCGAATACCGTTGGCGCTTACGACGCGGTGCTTGAGTTCAGCCATGGGTGCAGACTCCTGAGCGAAGTGCCCAAACTCTATCTCAGGTCAGCGCGCATTTGTACGGCGCCGTCGTCATGGACGCGCTGCATCATCAATAGGTCCGGGTTTAAGTTATGACTAGACACAAGTCAGCGATTGGTAGATCTCGGCCTCAAACTTGAACTCGCGGATCATCGCGAGACTCATTTCGCCTTTCGCCGGCTCGCAGCGTTTGGCGCCGCATGAGTTCGCTGTCCGGGCAATTCGCGCGTCCTGAGTGCGGGACCCGGACGCGCGCTCATCTCACGCGGCACTATCGTTTCGCTGCACCTGGGGCAAGTGAGCTTCGGACTGATCGCGTGACCGCAGCGCCGATGGACCAGTTCGACCGGCGCGCCCGCGTGCCCTGCCATCCAGTGGTCGCCCCACGCGATCATCGCGACGAGAAGCGGGTAGAGGTCAACGCCCTTCTCCGTAAGCCGATACTCGAATCGGCGCGGCCGCTGCTGGTATTCAATCCGGCTCAGGATGCCATCGCGCACCAGCTTGCGAAGCCGATCGGACAGACGATGAGGCGTCATGCCGAGATCGTCGCGCAAGTCATCGAACCGCCGGATTCCGAGGAAGGCGTCGCGGATTATGAGCATCGTCCATCGATCGCCGACGACCGAGAGCGTCCGCGCGACCGAGCAGGTCATCGTGTTGATTTCGTTCCAGCGCATCGTGGAGGGTACCGGCTTGTACTTGACTCAATAGTAAGTTCCAAAATAGAAGTTAGTCAAGAACGCGCGCGCCCGAAGGAGTTCTCATATGAGCGATGAATGGCGGCCGACCGTGTGCATCCTGTGTTCGGTTAACTGCGGAATCGAAGTCAAGCTCGACGGGCGCCATATCGCGCGGGTCCGCGGCAATCGCGCGCACGTCGCCTCGCGCGGCTACGCTTGCGAAAAGGCCCAGCGCCTCGACTACTACCAGAACGGGCGGGATCGGTTGACCGCGCCGCTGCGCCGCAGGCCTGACGGCACGTTCGAAGAGATAGACTGGGACACCGCGATTGGCGAGGTCGCCACCGGGCTCATGCGAGTGCGCGACAAGTGGGGCGGCGCGAGCATCTTCTATTACGGCGGCGGCGGCCAGGGAAACCATCTGGTCGGCAGTTATGGCGCATCGACGAGGCGCGCGCTCGGCGGAGTCTTTTCGTCCAACGCGCTCGCCCAGGAAAAGACCGGAGAATTCTGGGTCGACGAGATGCTCTGCGGTACGCGCCTCAACGGCGATTACGAGCATGCGGAGGCGGCGGTATTCGTGGGCAAGAATCCGTGGCAGTCGCACGGCTTTCAGCGCGCACGCCCAGTGCTACGCGATATCTCGTCCGATCCGAATCGTGCGCTGATTGTGATCGATCCGCGCCGGACCGAAACCGCGGAGATCGCAGACTACCATCTCCGTGTTCGTCCGGGCACCGACGCATTCTGCCTCGCCGCGATTCTCGGCACGCTGGTCCAGGAGGATCTGATCGATCACGACTTCATCCGCGATCGCGCTCGCGACGGCGATGAGCTGATCGCGACGCTGAAGGACGTACCCGTCGCCGACTACTGTGCCCGCGCCGGCCTCGGCGAGGAGTCCGTGCGCGAGGTGGCGCGCCGAATTGCGCGCGCATCGAGCGTTTCGGTCTACGAAGACCTCGGCATCGAGCAGTCGCTCCACAGCACGCTCAACTCGTATCTGGAAAAACTGCTCTTCGTGCTGACCGGAAATGTCGGTAAGCGGGGCGGGATGAACGCGGGCACGAGTCTCATCGGGCTGGCTAGCGGCCGGGTTGCGGCCTACACGAGCCCCGTCGGCGGGCATCGCATTATCGGTGGTATGGTCCCCTGCAATGTGATTCCCGATGAAATCCTGACCGACCATCCGAAACGCTTTCGCGCAATGATCATCGAAAGCGCCAACCCGGTTCACTCGGTCGCCGACAGCGCGCGGATGCGCGAGGCTCTGGAGGCGCTCGAGTTTGTTGTGTGCATCGACGTCGCGATGACCGAGAGCGCGCGGCTGGCGAACTACGTGCTGCCGGCGTCGTCGCAATACGAAAAATGGGAAGCGACGTTCTTCGGCGCCTCATTTGAGACGGATACCACCACAGCGAACACCTTCACGTTGCGCGCCCCGATTCTCGATCCGCAGCCCGGAACCCTTGCCGAAGGCGAGATTCATAGCCGGCTGGTTCGCGCGATAGGTGCGATGACCGACGAGGACGTCGCGCCGCTGCGCGCGGCGGCGGCCAGGGGACGCGGCGCCTTCGCGACGGAGTTACAGCGGCTCGTCTCCGAGCGGCCGCAGCTGGCGGCGGTGATGACGGTGCTTCTCTACGAGACGCTCGCCCCGACACTTGGCGCCGGCAACGAGAACGCGGCATCTCTGTGGGGCGTATCGCAAAACTTCGCGCGCAGGTACCCGGAATCGCTCCGCCGCGCTGGGTTCAGCGGCGAAGCCCATGAGCTCGGGGACGCTCTATTCGACGCGATGCTGAAGAATCGGTCCGGAGTTGTGATCAGCGTCGATCCGTACGCTGAGACCTGGCGGCGGATTCCGGATGGGCGGATTAATCTGACAATTTCCGAATTGACGAATGAACTCAAGTCGCTGCGCGATGAGCATCCGACGCGCAACGCCGAGTTCCCGTTTGTGTTGTCAGCAGGTCAACGACGCTCCTCGACCGCGAACACCATAATTCGCGATCCTCAATGGCGGCCCAAGGATCCAGCGGGTGCGCTCTGGATGAGTCCGATTGACGCGTCTGAGCTTGGAGTCGAAAGCGGCGGCCGCGTGCTCGTGGTCACGAAGCGAGCCAGCACGGAGACGGTTGTCGAGGTGACCGACAGTATGCTGCCCGGACACGTCGCGCTGCCGAACGGGTCGGGACTGTGGTACCCCGATCGCGAGGGGCAGGAGTTTTTGCATGGCGTGCCGCCTAACGAGCTGACGGCATCCGAGGATCGCGACTGGATCGCGGGCACGCCGTTTCACAAGCACGTGCCAGCCAGGATCGAGCGCGTGGGGTTGTCGACAGAGAGAATCGAGCATAAGTCAGCTGCTGACGGAGGAATCTAAGCTTCTCCGGTTGAGCCTACTGAAAATCCCGCACGCGTAGAAAACGTTCGAGTTTTTTGCTTGGCCGCCGCAACGTCGCCGGTGTGCACGCGCTTTTCTCTGCGCTCTCTACCACGATCGCATGCCAGTTCCGCAGCCGCGCGGAGCTTCAGGTCATCGCGCTCCGCCATCAGTCGGCCATCCTCCGTCGCCAACCCGTCGGCTGGAGTTTGCGGACGCGGGATCGACGCGCGTTCGCGTACCATGACGAGCTGATCGCGGCGCCCGCTCGGGACCGTTGCATCCAGTCATCGGAGATTGCGGTTGACAACAATCAGTATGCGAGAGCACAACCTAATGTTGCGCGTATCGCAAAATGTTGGGGCGAAGGTCCCCCATCCAGGGAGAGATCATGGTTGGGTCCAATCGGAAATCTACCACGGTCGCAGGAATCAGCAGAGCGCTGGTTGTCCTCGTCATCGTCGGCGCCGCGGTCGCGCTGTCGCGCACGATGATGGGATGCGGTAGCGGTGAGAGCTCATCAGCTCAAACCACAGAATCGTCTTCGTTCCCTCAGCCGCCAGTGTTGCGCTCCTCGCACGGAGTGCTCTCGCTGACCTTGCGCGCGAAGCTCGCGACCAACAAAATTCTCGGACCCGCGGCGCCGACGATGGCCCCGGGCGCGACATCGGATGCATCCAACAGGATGGTGGTCGGGACGATTACAGGCCCGACCTATGACGGCAAGCTGACAGGTCCGACACTCATCATCGATCCCGGAGACACTCTCAAGATCAAACTGATCAACGATCTTCCAAACAATCCGCCGATTACGCGAACCGGGATGTATCCGCACGAGCCTTACACCACCAACCTTCACACCCACGGGCTAGAGGTCTCGCCGGAAGGCACCTCGGACAACGTGCTGCGGACAATGGATCCGGGGACCACAAACCAGGTCGAGATCAAGATTCCCACGTACCATCATGCGGGGACGTTCTGGTTTCATCCGCACACTCACGGCTCGGTGACCTTCCAGATGATGGGCGGGATGGCGGGGATGCTGATCGTTCGCGGTGGCGTCGGCACCGTGGATGAAGTCAAAGAGGTCAAAGCCGCCAAACAAATAGTTATGGACTTCCAAGTTTTGCATACGACGAGCGCCAATCAGGTGGCATACGTCAATCCTAGCGCTACTCAGTTGGGTTCGAGCTCTCCGAGCGCCGCCGACGGAGTGTGGAGTGCGTATCTCCCGCCCAGCAATACCTACTTCACTACCAATGGAGTGCTTAATCCGACTTTGCATATGCGGCCAGGCGAGGTGCAGCGCTGGCGGATGCTCAATGCAGGTTCGGGCGAGACTCTGCTGGTCGCGCTCCAAAATCATCCGCTCTATGTACTGATGAACGACGGCATCAACGTACCGAACCTGCTGACACTCGATGCCGGCACTCCATATGTCATGGGCGCCGGACAGCGCGCCGATCTGCTGGTCAAGGCCGGACCACCGGGAACCTATCTGCTGCAGTGTCTGAGTCCCACGACCAGCGCATCGGTTTCGCCGCAGGGAATCGCTCCTGCGCCGCGCAGTTCGCATATCAGCGGCGACTTCCCGATGCCGACCTATCCCATCACGCTCGCCACGATCGTAATCGATGGCAAAGCAGAGGACATGGCGCTGCCGACGGAAAACCTGCCACCCCCGACCGGACTTCCGAGCATCTCGACGATGGTCGACACGACGCCGAATGCGGTTCGCAATATCGCATTCGAGCTGTGTGGCGTGATGGCAGGGATGGCAAACCCGACCTCGCGGCTGCCATCGTGCGGATGGTTTCTGAACAAGTACGACAGTAACTATTGGGGTGGGATTCCGTTTACCAGTCTGAATATGTTTCGCGATGCGGATGACACTGGAGTTCCCAATAATCCGCCGAATCCGAACGAACCACTTATAAACTTTCAGAAAGAAGGACTCTTCGATGACAACGTCCCGCTGTTCGATGACATGATCGTGAACAACTTCGAGGAGTGGACGATCGTTAACAAGTCATTCTCCGATCACGTGTTCCATATCCATCAGAATCCGTTCCTGGTGACCCAGATCAACGGCATAGCGCTGCCGGTCCCCGAATGGCACGATTCGATCATCGTCCCGGCGGCGACCTTCCCCGGCTCGATGGTGCCGATAACCGATCCCAGTGTGACCTTCGGCTCGATCACTTTCCGCACCCACTTCGATCCGATTACGGTCGGCACTTTCGTCACGCATTGTCACGTACTGCAGCACGAAGACATCGGGATGATGCAGCGGGTGGATATCCTTCCCGCGCCGGTGGCGGGCGCACGTCATCAAAAGGTGGCATCAATGGACCAGCATCGGCACTCGGGAGGAAAGTGAGCCGACACGCAAATTAGATGAGCTAGACGATTTTCTTTACCTTTCCGTGGGACCAACCATAGTTCGCGTTGCGGAGAGTTAGCATGGCCGGGTTTTCCAACTACGGGTATCGATCCGGCCGACGGACGGATGTTGCTTCTATCAATCGCTCAACCTTGGTACGGGAGGCAACCCTGTGCCTATCGAAAATCTAAACCCGAACGTATTGATGATGCAGTCCGCCAAGGATTGAAATCGCTGCGATGCGGCCGATCTTCTGCGTCCGCCGAAAATCTGGAGCATCTCAATCCAATGAGAGATGGGTCCGGACCTCATTGTAGTACGGAGCGTAAGCCTTCAGGACATAGTGCAAGTGCGCTTCACCGAACACGACGAGGTGGTCGAGTGATTCGCGGCGTATCGATCCGATCAGCCGCTCAACGTGCCCGTTCTGCCACGGCGAGCGTGGCGCCGTAGGGCGATCTCGGATCCCCATTGCGCGAATGCGGCGGCTGTACGCCGGACCGAATGCGCCGTCACGGTTCCGAATCAGGTGACGCAGCGCTTCGTCCCACGCAAAGGCATCGGTCACTTGTCCCGCGATCCACTCGGCGGTCGGGTTGTTCGTCACGCTGATTCTCACCAGACGCCTTCGGGCATGGCGAAGAATCACCGGGCCATAGAGCAGCTTGAAGGAGATAGTGCGAACCACGAACAGGTCGATGGACGCGATTCCCGCAGCGTGATTGCGCAGGAATGTCTTCCAACCCTGGGAGGGTGGCCCCTGCCTCCTGGCCATGTACCTCGCCACCGTTGATTCGGCGACTTCGACGCCGAGCATGAGCAGTTCGCTGTGTATCCGTGGTGCTCCCCACAGTTGGTTTTCCTTGTTCATCTGTCGGATGAGATCGCGGATCTCGCGGTCGATTCTGGGACGGCCACCGCGCCGGCGGGATTTCCAGCGCCAATAGGCCCGAAAGCCGCGCCGGTGCCAACGGGTCACGGTCTCCGGCTTAACGACAGTGATCGCATCTAGAATCGAGGGAAACAGTCGGTACAGCCAGACCAAGATCAACCGGTCGATGTTTCTCAGCCACACCCGAGACCCCGACTTGCGGCTTAGGACGATCACCCGCTGCCGCAGAACCAGGTTTTCAGCCGCCAGTCGCGCCCCTGACTTCAATCGGGATCGCGCGACGAGCAGGAGCTTGGTCAGAAACTCGACCATCGGCGTTCAAGTATCACAGCTCGACCCGCCCGTCACCCCGGATTAGGTTCTCGGTATCGACAGCTCCATTTAACCGGAATTTCCATATTTTAACCCGGATTTCCGTTTTGACTCTCGGATTGCTGTTGCCGTGCAGACCAGACACCTTGTCTGGCCACGATGGCCGGACAGGGCGCTATTCCACTACACGGCGCCTATAGCCCGGTGCCGCTGAGGCTCACGTAGTGCGGGCCGGCCGCATCGCCAACCGCGCTGACCGCGAGCGTCGCGCTCTCGGCTCCAACGATGCTCGGCGTGAACTTCAGCCGGTACGTGCAATGCGCGCTATCGCGGCCGCCAGCGAGTCCAGATACATGCGTCCCTGATCGCCGCCGCTTACAACCTCCAAAGGATCGCCAACCTCACTCTGGCCGCGGCATGAAACCGACTCCCGCAACCCTGCCGGACCCAACCTCGGCGGCCAAACCCACCGCGCAGGACTGCTAGTCCCACTCGCTTCCTCCAGGATTGCGATGAAGTTGTGTAATCAAATCCTTTCCTAAGCAACCTGCCAGGATGCGGCGCCCAGAAAAAAGTTCGTCTAAGGTATCAGCACAATGGCTTGTGCGGTCATAACCAGGGTACCGCTATCCTGGGTCGCGGTTGCCGTATAGGCCGGAGACGGTGTCCCGGCAGATGTGGCAGCAAGGTCTCCGAACCCGACCGTGAAGCCTTCCCTCGAAGACGTTGTGTCCACGAGCTTAGTTATGGCTGCTGGTACCGTGATGGATGGGCCGACGACACTCTGAGAACAGTAAAAATAGACTTGCAGCTCGTTATTGTTGGCCGGAGTCAACGACGGAACTGCGTCTGTAAGCGGACTGGCACCTGCCGCGGTCGCTCCCGAAGCCTTGTCTATCGGCGATACAGAAGCAGCACCTTGCCATACCCCCATCACACCGGCAGCCCATTGCGAGCTGATAGTCCATCCATACGAGGCGGCTTCGCGCGCACCCGCGTCCCCGTCCGGCAAAAGACGCTCGTCGCGCGAGGGATGGATTCGATTTGATGCTTCGCTTTATCGCCGCCAACGGGCAGGGTTCCCACTGCGCCTCAGTGGTTTAGTCCGAACACGGCCACGCTGCTCGGCGTCCCGACGTAAACCTTCCCGTTCGCGATCGTCGGCGTGATGAACTTGTTGTCCTCGAAACTGTCGGCGGGCACCGTACTGCTGTCGTAAAGCTCGGTGCCCAGGTTGGTCGCGTCGTAGGCGTGGAGAACTCCACTGCTTGATCTATTCTCGACAGCCCACACGATGGCGTTGCTCAATCCGTTGGCCGAAATGCTCGGTGTCGTCCCCGGATAACCGTAGCTCTCGCTCGTGGTCGACGATGGTGGCGACACGAGCGTGGCTTTCGAAAACGCGAATGCCTGAAGCGGTTCGCTCACCCCGCCATAGTAAAGAGTATTGTTGAAGTAGGCCGGCATCGCCCATTCACCACTGGGTAATGCATCCGCCAGCACCTGGTAGGCGTTGGAATTGTCCATCGTCTCGTTGTTGAACTTGCCCATCTTGTCGCGATCCACGAGGTAGATGTTGGTGTCCTTGCCGGCGCCGACCGCAAGATGCCTGGTTGCGCCATTCACGTCGGTCATATCGGGCAACAGCAGCGCTCCGCCTGAACCGAAATCCAAGTCGCCGTTCGACTCGCTGACCGTGTTGAAGGGCTCGAAGTAGTCCGCGACCTGCAATCCGCTCGATGTGGACAGTTTCAGGAAACCGTTTCCGTAGTCTCCGTCAATGGGGAATCCCTCGCCGGTGAGAGTCGTGTCGAAAGTCCCGTTGCCGTCCAGAAAATAGATATTTCCCAGGCTGTCGGCCGCCGGCCCCGCGCCGGCCTGCCAAATCGCGCCTTCACTGCCGTTGGGAGTGATATTCAGAACTGAAGTCCTTGCTAATGTGTTCACACCATAGGCAATGATCCAGCCGTTGTACGGTTGGTTATCGCAATGCGATGTCCACGTGGTGATCACTTCGCCATCGACTAACAGCAATCCAGCCCGATCCTCGTACTGCTTCGGATCAAAAGCAGGGGCGGGGGAAAACGTCGCCACGATTGTGGTCGGGCCGCTGAACTCTTCAGCTCCGGTCGTGATGTCCAGCGCGTGGATACGCTGAAAGTAGGCACCCGACGTCGTATTCTTGGACATCGCGACTACGTAGATAGTGCCGTTGGGGCCCGCCGTGGGATCGATTACGGGCGTGGATGTAATGCCGATCTCGGGTGTTACCTGGCCGCATCCCCGGTCATCCGAAGGAGACTCGTTCGTCCCAAGTACTGACACCACCCAAAGTGGCGGACCGGCGCTATCGGCGTCGAAGGCGTAAACGTTGTCATGCTCGGTGACGACGTAGAGCACGTTGTGTGTGCCCTTGCCCGGGATGGTTACCTGCTTCTTGATCAGCGGTTGCGCGTCGACCCGCCCGACAACCGAATCTTCGAACAGCTTGCCGAACGAGGTCTTGACGTTACTGGTCGTCAGCGTTTGCTCGGTCAGGTTTTGTCCGGTGCGCGCGTTGTCATTGTGATAGGTCAGCACGTCGGTCAAGACGGCGGGGGTCGCCGTCGCTGTGGCTGTGACGGTCGACGTCGCGGTCACCGTGGCGGTAATCGTTGCGGTGACCGTCGCAGTTGGTGTCGCGACGCCGGTCGCAGTGGCCGTTGGCGTCGCAGTCGGGGTCGTGGTCGCGGATTGCGAAGCAGGTATCAGCACAATGGCTTGTGCGGTCATAACCGGTTTGCCGCCGGCCAGAGTCGCGGTGGCGGTATAGGTGGGAGACGCTGTCCCGGCAGACGGGGCAGCAAGGTCTCCGAACCCGACCGTGAAGCCTTCCTTCGAAGAGATGATGTCCAGGCGCTTAGTTATGGCTGCCGGTAGCGTGATGGCTGGGCCGGTAACGCTCTGAGAACCGTAAAAATAAACTTGCAGCTCGTTGCTGTTGGTCGGAGTCAATGTCGGAGCCGCGTCTGAAAGCGGACTGGCGCCTGCTGCGGTCGCTCCCGAATTCTTGTCTATCGGCGATACCGTAGAAACACCTCGCCATGCGCCCATCACACCTGCCGCCCATTGCGAGCTGATAGTCCATCCATACGAGGCTGGTTCGTCCGCGCCCGCAACCTTGTAATACAGCCACGAGGTTATCTTATTTGCGTTGCTTACCGCGTCAAGACGAATGATGGCCCAGCCACTCGGTGCGGTAACCAAATCAGAGCCGCTGGCGTCCCAGACGACGATCTGAGCGAGCAAGATGTCGCCTGCCTCAACTCCTGCCGGCAAGTTGATGGTTACAGTCGTGACCGGAGCGCTATAGTCGGCCAAGGCACTCGATCCCACGTAGGTGATCACACTTGGCGTCGGCGTTACGGTTGGCGTCGGCGTTACGGACCTCGTCGCGGTCGCCGTGGCGGTACTCGTTGCGGTGACCGTCGCAGTTGGTGTCGCGGTGCTGGTCGCGGTCGCGGTACGCGTGCCGGTCGCTGTCGGTGTTGCGGTCTTCGTCGCGGTTGGCGTGGCGGTACTGGTCGCAGTGGCCGTGGCCGTGCTGGTCGCGGTCGCGATACGCGTTGCTGTTGCAGTTGCGGTCGGGGTTGCGGACAGCGGACCAGGTATCAGCAGAATGGCTTGTGCGGTCATAACCAGGGTACCGCTATCCTGGGTCCCGGTGGCAGCATAGGTGGGAGACGCTGTTCCGGCAGATGGGGCAGCAAGGTCTCCGAACCCGACCCCGAAGCCTTCCTTCGAGGAGATGATGTCCAAGCGCTTAGTTATGGCTGCCGGTAGCGTGATGGTTGGGCCGGTGACGCTCTGAGCACCGTAAAAATGGACTTGCAACTCGTTATTGTTGGCCGGAGTCAATGACGGAGCTGCGTCGGTAAGCGGACTGGCGCCTGCCGCGGTCGCTCCCGAAGCCTTGTCTATCGGCGTTACAGAAGAAGCACCTTGCCATGCGCCCATCACACCTGCCGCCCATTGCGAGCTGATAGTCCATCCATACGAGGCGGGTTCGGCCGCGCTCGCAATCTTGTAATACAGCCACGAGGTTATCCGGTTCCCGTTGTTGCTTATTACCGTGTCATGACGAATGCTGGTCCAGCCACCCGGTGCGAAAGGCACATTAGTGCCGGTGCCATCCCAGACGACGATCTGAGCGAGCAAGATATCGCCTGTCGCAGCCGCTGCCGGTCGGTTGACGGTTACGGTCGTGACCGGAGCGCTATAGTCGGCCAAAGCACTCGATCCCACGTAGGTGATCACAGCTGGAGTCGCGGTTGCCGTCGTGGCCGCCGTGGCCGCCGTGGCCGTCGCGGTTGCGATTAGCAGCGCAACCAGCATTCCCGGCCGGACGATCGCTCTGGAAGCGCTGAGGCTCCATCCAAGCGCGCGCGCCAAAGCCCGCGCCAGACATTCAGAGGCCGCGCCGATTCGTGCTGTTCCGGCATACTTGTTCATTGTTCCCCCCAGCCTGATGAGTGAAACAGCAAGACGAGTTAAGCCCGACTGATGATTTGGCGTTTGAAAGGCAATGATTATGCCCGCTAAGTCTTGCCACTGCACGCTAGCCTGACTGCTCCAGCCACGGCAAGTGAAACTTCGTTCTTTGTGTGACGCTTTGTTACACTTCAGGGACGAGATTTGTTCGCCAGGAGTATTGAAGGGCGAATCTCGATATGGCGCGGCGCGCCGAGGACCCGGGCGCCGCGGGCGTCGCGCGGTCCTTTAAGATACGGCGCCCGGAAAAAAGTTCACCTAAGGTATCAGCAGAACGGCTTGTGCGGCCATAACCAGGGCTGTCGCTTCTCAAAACTTGGTCCCACCTGAATTCTTTCGCAAATCTAGACGGCATCGCATAGCCTGGGGGACGTCGGTTCCGACGCACGGCTGCCGCAGCGCAAATCAGGTTTTGAGAAGCGACAAGCCGGCTCGATTCACCAAATCTTAGCCGGTCTTGTCTGGCTGGCTAGCAGGTCCTTTGGAAGTACCTATACCAGCGACGTCATGGCGGTGAATCTCAAAACCCTAGACTTCTCGCCACTTTCGGAGTTTTCAGCAGCCACAGGTCAAGGGCTTCTCACTCGGCGCCAATGACTACGTCACCAAGCATTTCAACTCGGGCGAGTTGATGGCTCGGATCAGCCGTGTCTTGCGTGAATCGGGAGAGATCCTGACTCTCTAGCATAGTGGGAGTAGACAATCCTGGTCTCGGGCGTTGTGAGCGTCATGCTGGTCGTTTGTCATGTAACGCTCACCTGTTTTACTGTTCATGTCCGAGGAGCATGCTGGCGTGTTTCGACTCGACAGAAAGAACGCGATCGTCACCGGCGCCGGATCGGGAATCGGCCTGGCGATCGCATCGACGTTTGCCCAAAACGGCGCGCGCGTTTTCGCTCTCGATCGCGATTCCAAAGCGGCCAGCGCTGCCGTTGAAAGTATTCGCGCGGCTGGAGGGAAGGCATCGGCGCTCGAATGCGACGTCGCAGTCGCGGCCTCGGTGCAATCCGCCTTTGCGCGTATCGATTCCAGCAGCGACGCGTCGCGCATCGATATCCTGGTCAACAATGCGGGAATCGCTCACATAGGCACGGTTGAGAACACCTCCGAAGAGGACTTCCACCGGATTTATTTGGTCAATGTGAAGGGCATATTTCTATGCTCGCAGGCCGCGGTGCGAAGAATGCTGACGACCGGCGGCGGCGTGATTCTCAACCTCGCGTCGATCGCTTCGCTGATCGGCTTGACCGATCGCTTCGCGTATTCGATGAGCAAGGGCGCGGTGCTGACGATGACCCGATCGATCGCGGTTGACTACGTCAAGCGCGGCATCCGATGCAACTGTATCTGCCCGGCTCGCGTTCACACTCCCTTCGTCGACGGTTATTTACGCACGACGTATCCGGGCCGCGAAGCCGAGATGTTCCGCCAGTTGTCGGAGTATCAGCCGCTCGGCAGAATGGGCACGCCCGAAGAGGTCGCGGCGCTCGCGCTCTACCTGTGCTCGGACGAAGCGTCCTTCATCACCGGACAGGCGTATCCAATCGACGGCGGCGTCCTCGCATTCTGAAACAGCGCAACACCCGACGATGAAACAGTACGGCCGCACCATCAATCTGAAAAACGATCCGAAGACGATCGAGCGCTACCTCGAACACCATCGCGCAATCTGGCCGGAAGTCGAGCGCGCGCTCAAATCAATCGGCATCGAGCGGATGCTCATCTATAAGCTCGGCCGGCAGCTCTTCATGTTCATGGAGACGCTCGACGAGTTCGATCCCGAGCGCGACTTCGCCCGCTACGAGGCCGCCGATCCGCGCTGTCGCCAGTGGCAGGAGCTGATGGCCTCGATGCAGGAGCCGGTGCCCGGCGCGCGGCCGGGGCAATGGTGGGCCGAGATGAAGCTGGTTTTCTCTCTCTGACGCGCGCAGCTACTTCTTCCACTCACGGCCAGCTGGAAACTCAAACGCGTCGAGCGATTCTGGTAGCATCTCGATACTGAATCCTGCCGCGGCCGGCGGCATGTACCTGGCGCCGCGCACAACGACCGGGTCCTTGAAGTGTTCATGCAGATGGTCGGCGAACTCGATCATCCGGTTGTCGAGACTGCCGCTCACGCAGATGTAATCGATCAGCGAAACGTGCTGCGCATATTCGCATAACCCGATTCCACCGGCGTGCGGGCAAACCGGGACCCCGAACTTCGCCGCCAGCAGCAGAACCGCGAGCGCCTCGTTGAGTCCCCCGAGGCGGCAGTTGTCGAACTGGCAGAAGTCGATCGCATCCGCCTGCATCAGCTGCTTGAACATCACGCGATTGGCCGCGTGCTCTCCGGTAGCAACTCCAATCGGATGGATCGCGCGGCGAATCGTGGCGTGACCGAGAATATCGTCGGGGCTGGTCGGCTCTTCGATCCAAAGTGGTTTGAATCGCGCGAGCGGACGCATGAATTCGATCGCCTCGCCAACGTCCCACGCCTGGTTCGCGTCCATCATCATCGTCGCATCAGGACCGATTTCCTGGCGCACCAGTTCAGCCCGATGCACGTTTGCGGCCGAGTCGCGGCCGACCTTGATCTTGAGTCGGGTCCATCCTTGCGCGAGCGCCTCGCGACAGAGCTGCCGCATCTTGTCATCTGGGTATCCCATCCATCCTGCCGACGTGATGTAGGCCGGATAACCCTCTTTTCTCATCTGCGCTTCGCGCGCGGCGCGGGTGCCCGATTTGCGGCGCAAAATCTCGAGCGCCTCGTCGCGGCTGAGCACGTCGGTCATATAACGAAAGTCGACGCACGCGACGAATTGCTCGGGCGCCATGTCGGCGACGAGTTTCCATACGGGCTTGCGCTCGACTTTTGCGTAAAGGTCCCAAACCGCATTGACTATCGCCGCCGTGGCGAGATGGATTGCGCCCTTCTCCGGACCGATCCATCGGAGCTGGCTTTCGTGGACGAGCCGGTCCCAGAAAGCGCCCATATCGGCAACTATCGATTCCAGCGTCGAGCTCACCACGAGATGCTGCAGTGCGCGCACCGCCGCTACGCAGACCTCGTTGCCGCGCCCAAGCGTGAAGGTAATTCCGTGGCCTTCGAGCGTGTCGCGCGCGTCGGTCTTCAGCACCACGTAGGTGGCGGAATAGTCCGGGTCGGTATGCACGGCGTCCGAGCCGGCCAGCGTTCTCGAAGTCGGTGCTCGGATGTCACGGACCGATAGTCCCGATATTGTTCGCGCCATGATCGTTTTTCCTCTGCGGCATGGTAGCATCGCGCGACCGGCGATGACGACCCAATCGCTATTTCCTCCGGCCGATCTGCGCCAGGCTTGGCCCCGTCCGTCGGCGCCGAGACCGATCGTGGTGATCGGCGCTGGCAGCATCGTTCGTGACGCGCATCTACCTGTCTACAAACACCTCGGATTTCCAGTGGCTGGAATTTTCGACGTCAATCCCGAAGCCAGCCGCGACAGGGCTCGGGTGTATTCGATTGCACGCGTGTTCGGGTCGATCGATGAAGCGGTGGCGGCGAAGGACGCGATCTTCGATGTCGCGATCCCGCCCGAAAACATCGCCGGGGTCGTGGAACGGTTACCGCCGGGCGCCGCGGTGTTGATTCAAAAGCCGATGGGACGCGATCTCGCCGACGCTAGGCGGATCATGGAGATCTGCCGCGAGCGGCGGCTCGTTGCGGCCATGAATTTCCAGCTTCGCTTCGCGCCCAACATGCTCGCGCTTAAGGATGTGCTCGAGCGCGGCCTGCTCGGCGAGCTGCTTGACGTTGAAGTGCGGCTCAATCTGCATACGCCCTGGAATTACTGGGCGTTCCTGAAAGGAGTTCCGCGGCTCGAAGTCTTGCTGCATTCGATTCACTATCTCGATTTGATTCGCTCAATGCTGGGTGAACCGCGCGGCGTCTATTGCAAGGGCGTGAGGCATCCCGCGATGCCCGACTACCCTGACGTCCGCACCAGCATCATCCTCGACTACGGCGATACGATCCGATGCAGCCTGACGATGAATCACGCACATACATTCGGCGCGCGCTTCGGCATGTCGCAGTTGAAGCTGGAAGGCAGTGCCGGCGCCGCAATCGCGAAGATGGGAGTGAACCTGAACTATCCGGAGGGCGAGCCGGATACGCTCGAGTTCGCGCGTACGGATTCGGATTGGAGCACGATCGCGCTTCGCGGCTCATGGTTTCTAGAGGCCTTCGAAGGGCCGATGTCGAATCTGCAGAGATTCGTGGCCGGCGAGGATCGGAAGCTGGTCTCGAGTGTCGAGGACGCAATCCGCACGATGGCGGTGGTCGAGGCCTGCTACGATTCGAGCGCGCAAGGCGCAACGCCGATACAATCGATCGACTAGTCATGGAGGATCTTGACACCTATGGCTTCTTCAGACCGCGTCGTTTTTTTGGTTTGACGTCGACAACACCCTGGTCGACAACGATCGCATCGAGGCCGACATGAAGAGCAATCTCGAGCGCGACATCGGCAACGATCAGCAACAGCGCTGCCGGAATATTTCGAGCAGCTGCGCACCGAGCTCGGCTATGCGGACTATCTCGGCGCGCTGCCGCCCGTGAAAGAAAAGCACCACGCGGCCCTGACCCGGTCCGGCGACGTGGGCGCGCTTCTCCGCGCAATCGGCGGGTACAAGGGGGCTCCTGCTAACTGAACCGTTGCCAAGGTGGCGCTGGCGGGCGGCAGTGCGCATTGCACCTACCTGTGCCTCCCGAAAACTTTATCCAGGATGACGCGCGGATAGGCGTGGGGTAATGAACCGGCCGATGGTCGCGTTTCTGACTCAACTATGTCCGGGTTTAGGTTTTGAATTGATGGGATGGACCCAGCCCCGGTTATCTAAACGGCCTCAAAGATGGGCCAGGATGGTAATCTCGACCATCGGCACAGAACAACGGAGGAGGGTCCAAGGATG
>Ga0310039_10000272_pt1 | contig 47315 bp, 49 predicted proteins | sample Sb_taG_4_FD_200460 | JGI IMG/M metagenome (GOLD analysis project Ga0310039, IMG submission 200460) | Peat soil microbial communities from Weissenstadt, Germany - Sb_50d_6_BS metaG (v2) (version 2) | ecosystem: Environmental > Terrestrial > Soil > Wetlands > Peat | place: Germany: Weissenstadt...
GTAGTTTCTCTTCCATGACACTGCTCGCTTTCCATGGCATGCGCTGTTTGTAACTCGCGCTCGCCATCCTGGGCAGTGTCAGGGATGCTCCCGGTCTGTTTTGTCAGGGATGCTCCCGGTCTGTACCGTTTAGTACCGGGTACCCCCCCCTCCCCCTTTGGCTGCAAAATCTAGAAAACAAAGGATCAATTCTGCGACTATGTGCTAGATCTTTGAGTTTACGGGAGTTACACGCAAAATCTAGAGAACATGGGAGTTACGGCTCGGCGTCGAGGTCGACGTTCCCTTTTTGGGACTCGGTCGGCATCGGTCCGGCTGTACTTGAGAGCCGGTCTTTCGCCCCGCTTGGGGGCTTATCGGCTTGCCGGCTTTATCCCATGGCTTGCGCCATGGGTGCATCCTTACGCCGCTTCGCGGCTGCCACGGGCCGACGGACGAGCAGACACTGCGCGCTTGCCCGGTTCAGGTTGTCAAAGATCAAGTTTATCTCGTGGATAATATAACTCAGTTAATCTTATCCGGATTGAAGCGTGCCGTCAACAATTACGGTGGGATAGCTGCAGTGTGGGTTCCGGGTTGAGAGCCTCGCGCTCACCCTTTTCGCAAAGAAACATGAAAAAGGGTGGGGCACCAGGCTTACGCTCATCGGCTCATCTCAGTGACGCGCTGCTTCCATGTGAAACGTCAGCCTTTTCGAGAATACGCGTTACAGAACTCACCAAACTCTCAAAACCAGGGTGCGGAATAGACCCGCGCCAATCGACAAGCCCAGCTGCCTGAATGCGTCTAAATTCCAGAGGTATGGGCACATCCTCGATCAACGCCGGAACCAGAATATGCCGTCTTGCGCTTTCGGCAGCCTCGGCTTTCACCCAGTCTGAAGACACGGAAGCGCTTGACCAAAGGACAATCACGCATTTGGCGGAGTCCAAAGCGTACTCGATCACCTGATCAAAAGTTTGTCCGGGCAAAATCTTGCGATCCCACCAAACCGCCCACCCTTTGGCCGAGAGTGCCGAGGCCAACGCTTGAGCGGTTGGCCTGTCCGGCGTGGCGTAGCTGAGAAAGATATCAGTGGCCGTGGCTACGGCATCTGACGCAGCACCTGGCGCAATATCACGCGTCGCTTGGCTAGGCTGTGATTGCAGTGGCTCGAGTGGCTCAACAGCTTTGGAGCGGCTGTGAAAGAACCAGACAGCTACAGCGAACAGCAGCCCGAGCACTAGTAACCAATAAACCATGACCCCAATTGTACTGCCCTTCCATATCGCGCTTCCAGAGTGACCTCGACCTTGACCATTTGCGGCCCAACGACAGTCATCAGCTGTTTTGTGAGTCTGTTGGATCGCAGGGTTCGCCCGCCCGCGCAACATCGACACGGAGGAATACATGGGTCTGATGTTTGGATGACACGCCGATGATCTTCATGACCCCCGCGAGAGGTTTGAGATATGTGTGATCCATCGCGCCGCGACAGGGATACGACGGGTGCGAGGGGCATAGCTTGCTGGGTGCGTGCCACTTTCCTGGTCGTCCGTTCGGAAACTATCCAGAAACTGGCGATTTCAGATCATCGGCGCCGACTGAACTTGCGTCAGCGGGATCGCAACGGCGCGGCAGGCGGCGCACAGCGCGCTTTCCTTGAGGTCGATCCACTCCACGGCGTGGGAGGAGGCCATGACACAGCGGTAGTCCTCGCAGTGAGTCAGGTTCAGAGTGTGGCCCACCTCGTGAACCGCCTCCTTTATTAAGCGCTGGCGAAACAGTTCGCGGTCGGGCGCCAGGCCATAGAACTCCTGGCGCAGCCGGTGAGCTGAGACCACGGCGCAGGGGCCACCCATTTGTGCCTCGCCGAAAACGAAAGTGAGAATCGGGATGTAGAGATCGACGGCGCTGATGCCCAGCATTCGCCAGGTGTCCGTGGTAAGAAAAGTCTGCATGCGCTGCAGGATTTCCGAGGAGTGGTACTGCTGCCGCTCTCCGTGGAAGGCGAACTCTGGATCCAGCCGGAGAGGGAGCACTTTGCAGGGGACGCGAAAGGTTTCTTCGATGGCGGGACGAAGATCCTTCAGCAGCCCGTCATCTATATTCCCGATCGGCAAGATGTGCAGCAGCTTCATCGCGTGGCTTCATCAGGCCGGGCTTCAATGGGTCTCGACAGGAGTACGAGTCCACCCGTATTTCTTGAGCTTGTGGTAGAGAGTGACGCGGTCGATATCGAGGATCGCCGCGGCGTGGCTCTGATTGCCTCCACATTCCTCGACCACGCGCAGGATGTGGGCGCGCTCCATTTCCTCCAGTTTCTTGCCAGAGGCGCTGGCGGCAGACACGTTTTGGGGCTTGAAGATGAAGTCCGGTTCATGCAGTTCCGGCTCCTGTCCCACAACCATGGCGCGCTCGACCGCGTTCTCCAGTTCGCGAACGTTGCCCAGCCACGGTTGCTGTTGCAATTGATTCATGGCCGCGGGCGAAACCCTCGTGATGCGTTTGTTCATGGCTAGGGAGAACTTGCGTATGAAATGGTCGACGAGCGGAGGGATATCCTCCCGACGTTCGCGCAGCGGCGGCAGTTCGATGCGGAAAACGTTGAGCCGGTAGAAAAGGTCGGGACGGAACTTGCCCTCCTCGATCAATTTTTCCAGATCCTTGTTGGTGGCGGCGATGCAGCGGAAGTCCACTTTGATGATCTGGTTGCCGCCCACGCGGGTGATTTCGCGCTCCTGCAGAACGCGCAGCAAGTCGGTCTGCGTCTTGAGGGTGATGTCGCCGATTTCGTCGAGGAACACGGTTCCACCCTCGGCGATTTCGAATTTTCCTTTCTTGCGGTACTGGGCGCCGGTGAACGCGCCTTTTTCGTGTCCGAAGAGTTCGCTTTCGAGCAGGGTCTCGGTCAGAGCGCCGCAGTGAATGACCACCAGTGGATGAAATCTTCGGGTGCTGGCCTGATGGATCGCGCGTGCTACCAGTTCCTTGCCAGTGCCGCTTTCGCCCGTGACCAGCACGGTAGCGTCAGTGGGACCAACCGTCTCGATCGCGTCGAAGATCTTGCGCATGGGACCGCTCTGGCCGATCAGCTCTCCCGGTCGCGAGACTTCGGCGACGGTTTCACGCAAAAGTATGTTCTCCTGGGCCGTGCGTTTATGCGCCAGCGCGTTCTTCACCAGGTGCGCGATCTCATCCGGGTCGAGGGGCTTGGTCACGTAGTCATAGGCGCCGTTTTTCAGGGCCGTGACGGCAGTCTCGACCGAGGCATAGCCAGTCATGATAATTACGATGAGTTCGGGGTCGACTTCGTGCATGCGGCGCTGCAGTTCGATTCCATCGGTGCCATGCATCTTGATATCGACCAGCGCCGCGTCCCAGCGCTGTTCCGCCAGCCGGGTCAGTGCGTCGCTCGCGTTTTCTACCGTGGTGACGTCGTAGCCTTCTTCGCGAAACCATTTGCCCAGCGAGTCCCGCACGCTCAGTTCGTCGTCCACAATCAGCAGTTTTCCTTGTGTACTCACTTCAATCACCTCACCTTCATCGCGTTGCCGACGGCTGCCAGCGCAGCATCATTCGCGTGAGCCGGCAGGGTTACGGTGAAGGTCGTGCCCCGGCCCAACTCGGATTCGACTTCGATGCGTCCGTTATGCCGCTCCACGATGCCGCGGCTGATGGCCAAGCCCAGCCCGACTCCGTGGCCACTTTCTTTCGTCGTAAGAAAAGGTTCGAAGATCTGGGGCAACACGTCGGGAGCAATGCCGGCTCCGTCGTCGCGCACCTGGATCTTGATTTCAGTTTCATGGTTACTTGGCCGAATTTCGATCCATAGATTGCCGCCCCGGGGCATGGCGTCGATGGCGTTCATGATCAATGCCAGGAAGACTTGTTCCATCTGCGCAGGATCGCAGGGAACGCGCGGCAGATCTTCGGCAAGGTTCAATTGCAATTGGATTCCGACCAGCTCCAATTGATGCCGCACCAGCAGCAGGCACCGATCAATCACGGCATGCAGATCGGTAGGCTGCACGTTCATGGGGGCGGTGCGCGAAAGAGTGAGCAGGTTCTTGACCAGTTCGCCGCAGCGCCGGCTTTCGGCGGCGATCAGTTCCAGACATTGCATCGCCTCCTCTTTTTTTTCATGCTCGGCGCGGCCAGAGGCCACCCACTTCTGCAGAAGTTTGGCATAAGTCAGAATGCCCGAGAGCGGGTTGTTCACCTCGTGGGCCACGACGGCCGCCATCTTTCCGATGGAGGCCATTTTTTCCACATGCAGGACGTGCTCGTGGGCGCGCTTCAGCTCTTTCGTCTTCTGCTCGACGCGATCTTCGAGGGTCTCGGCCCAGGTAACGATTTCTTCATTGGCCGCGCGCAACTGCAGGCTCATGCTGTTGAACGAATGCGCTAGGTCCCCCACCTCGTCGTGCGATCCCACCTCGATCTGGTACCCAAGATTTCCCTGCGAGAGATGCTCGGTGCCGTTCTTGAGCGCCTTGATGGGTTCGCCTACCACTCGCCATACGAATAACCAGCTCAATACCGCCACAATCAACATTGCCCCCGCGGTGTAAAGGAACATGCGGGCGCTGCTGTCGGCGAGCTGCACATCAGCTTTGGTCAGAGAAAGATTTGTGTCCAGCACGCCCAGAACTTGCTGGCCGGCGGGATGCGCGTGGCAGGCAGCGTTCGAGCAGGCTGGCTGATTTTCGATGGGAGTGATAATTCCGAGCACCCGGTGGCCTCCGCCATTGCGATAAATGCGAAAGCGATCAGGGCGATTCAGGCGTGCCAGGGGCTGCGATTGGGTGTGGCAGCCATAGCAGGCTTCGTGGGTTTTGTCGAGGACGTGGCTGACTTCCGAGGGATCGGTGGAGTAGCTGATCCGCCCCTCCTGGTCAAAGATACGAACCTTCACCATGCCGGGCTCGTCTGCGATGGTTTGAATGGCGTGGTAGAGTCCCTCGCGATCGTTGCGCAGCATGTAGTAGGTGGCGCTGTGCTTGATCACGTCGCTGACCCGTTCAGCGCTGGCCAGCGTGGCTTCCTCCAGGTGCTGGCGATGCAATCGGATATTCATGTATCCGAGGAGCGCGAAAATCACGATCATGACTGCGAACAGAGACAAGATCAACTTCGCACTGATGCTGTTGGTCAGCCACTTCCATCCCAGATCGACGCGAATTGACTCAGTCTCCGGCATGGCCTAACACCGCTGTCGCCGCCATGGGCCCGGTTTCGGTCCGCAGGCGCTGCTCCCCCGCGTGTGTTTCTTTGGGAAAGATGGGTAGGTACTTCACCGCCAACCCAAACAGGGCGAAGCCGGCGGCAATAATCATGAGGGTCACGGAGAACTCCGTCCACTTGGGAACGTAGTGATGCCCGACGTAAGTCTCAAAGCCCGTGAGGCTGACATTGAGCCGGTTCGTGATGAAGCCGAGCACAGTAAAGATTGAGGCGAGATACAAGCCGTTGGGCGATAGCCTGACCTTCTTGAAGCTGAGCATGGTGATGGGAATTACGAAGGCCAGCGCCAGTTCTAGCCACAGGAAGTACGCTTCGTAGCTGGGTTTTATGATTTGTCCCAGCAGGCCGCGATGGAAGAAATCTTCGAAGCGCAGCAACGCATTGACCCAAAGAGCCACCAGCAATGCGCCCCCAAGTTCGACGAGAACCGGCAGTTCAAGGTGACGGCCAAAGGCCTTGGCACTTTGCGTGGACTCGAAGATCGTCATGGCCAGGCCGACTGCAATCGCCGATCCGAAAAAGAGGAACGGCAGGGCCGGTGTGTACCAGAAGGGATGCAGCTTGCTCGGCATGATCAGATAGAGTGCTCCGAGCGAACTCTGGTGCAGGGTGGAGAGCAGGATGCCCAAGATGACCAGCACGGCATAAATTTTCTTAATCCACTTGATGGGAGTCTTCAGGTTGAAGCGCTCCAGCACGTTGGGAAGGAATTCGAAGAAAAGCACGGTGGTGTAGGCCATCACGCACATTCCCACCTCGAACATGACCGAGTGCGGGTTCATGTAGATGAGCTGATGCCAGATGTACCAGGGGCGGCCAAGATCGAACAACAGCCCAACGATGAAGAGTAAATAGCCCAGGAACGCTGTCAGCACGGCCGGGCGCACAACACTGTGCAGGCGCTCGACGTTGAACAGGTAGACCGCACCAATCACGCAGAAGCCGCCAGCCGCCAGCATGACCCCGCACAGGCAGTCGAAACCGATCCAGAGTCCCCAGGGAAACTGGTCCGTCATGTTGGAAACCGCGCCCAAGCCGCGGAAATATCGAATAAATGCGGAGTACAGGCCCAAGCCCATGATCACCAGGAATACCGCTCGCCAGAAGGTCAGCTTGGACTTCATCGCGCGCTCCCGGTCTTCTTTTGTTCTTGTTCTTGTGCTTCAGCGGCGGCTACTTCTTCGCGGCGATGCGAAATCCAATAAATGCCTCCCAGCACCAACGACCACACCGGGATAAAGTCTGGAACTTTCGACATCACCTTGCCCGTGTATTCGGGCATCGGAGTGTCGCCGATTTTGGCCGACGCGGGATAGCCGTACTCTTCGACGTTTACGCTGGAAAGAATCAGGACGCAGGTTCCGCCAACCTCATTAAGGCCATAAATGCGAGGCAGGTAAGTGGATGGACTTTGACGGATGCGGTCCTGCGCTTCTTTAACAAGGTCGTCGCGGTCTCCGAACTTCGTGGCGCCGGTGGGACAGATCTCGGCGCATGCCGTCTGCTTGCCCGCCAGCACGCGATCTGGGCACATAATGCATTTGCGGACCCGCGGATTCAGCGAGTGCCACTCGTACTTCGGCTGGGCAAACGCGCAGGCTACCATGCAATAGCGGCAGCCAATGCACTTCCAGACGTCGTAGACGACTGGGCCTTCCTTGGTCTTATGGAAGGCGCCGACGGGACAAGCTGAGGCGCACGCGGGATGCTCGCAGTGCATGCACAGGCGGCGCATGAATTTGTCGTCCTTGGTCAGAACGACCGTGTATTTATGTTCCGATTGCACTGATTCCGCGGCTACCGTGTCGTCGTACGGCAGCTTGTTCTGCTGCGCGCAGCCAGCTTCACACTGCTTGCAGCCGATGCACATCGTCGCGTCATACAGCAGGGCCTTGCTCATGGGCATTTACTCCGGGTTGCTCCCAAGTGGTACTTCCGTTCCAGCGGAATGAGGTACGAGGTAAACGTATGCTGGGTCGGAACCGACTTGGGAACCGTACAGAACAGCTTGGGCGGACCGACTGTGAAAAAAGAAACGGGTCCGGAGAGGTGTGCACCCGGACCCGGGAGGGCTGTTCCATCCTGAAAAGCGAAGAGGGGAGGAGATTCCCGGCTGGCTACGGAGCGGTCGAGTTTCCGTTCCGTCCGCCGAATTGAGCCGGACATCTTCATACTCACCCTCACGCCTTCCTCGCAGCTGCCAACAATTTGAATCGGCGACAGCGGCGATGCGCTAAGAGGAACTGCCAAATGTCTACTTCTGCAGGCTACGAATGTACGACACCACCATCTTCACCTGATCAGGCGTCAAACTCTTGGCCACGCCGGCGTGCTTCGGTTTTTCCGTAACGGCTTTGGCCAGGTCGTCATCCGACAGCTTCTTGGCTTCGTCGGAAACCAGGCTCGGAATCTTGGCTGCGGGTTTGCCCGCTGCGTCCGCTCCGTGGCAGGCTGCGCATTTTGCTTTGTAGATCGTCGCTCCGTCATCGGCGGCCCAGGACAGATTGGGGATCAGAATGAAAAGGGCTACCGCAATGGTCATCACTAGCATCACCAACTTTGTCGTCTTCATGATCTCTTTTCTTCTCCTTGTAAAGTTTTGCAACTCAATCGAATCAGCGGTTCTTCTCGCAGTCGTCCATGTGTTGCGAAAGTCACCACCCATGCAATCCTCTAAAAACCGAATGTAAGAGAACTCAGCAGCTCGGGTGCTGCCTAGTTGAGAGTTTCAACGTTTAGGGATAACACTCGCAGTGATCCACGTCACCCTCAGTTGTGACCTTTGTGGATGTGCCTGTGCGTGCTCAAGTAACCGGCTGAGCACTTTGGTCACATCCACGGGTGACTGCCGTCACAGCGTCGCATTTAGCCAGGAGAGACAATCTCAGGCAGCGAGGTGAGCCTATGCCAATTCTCGTAATGGGTATGCTCGCGTTGATCGTATTTGGCCTGATCGGAATCCTGCTGCTGCTTGCGGTAGTTCTGGAGCATTCCACCGCCGCCCGAGCAGCCAAAACTGCCCACTCACAGCCTGTGACTTTCGGTGCCGCACCCGCGCCTAATCCGAGCTTCGATGGCGCGCGCGGCGAAGGTGCGCCGACAGAAAACCAGTCCCCAAAGGAGAAAGTTCATGAGCACGCTTGTGCTAGATAAGGACAAGAAAGCCGACCTGGCTGGACCGGGAATCGGCGATTACAAGGAATTGGAAAAAATTCTGCCCCGAGGTTACCGCTCCCTGCTAACGCCGAAAGAGACGCAGCAGGCCATCTTCCAGGTGAAGCGCTATATCGAAGACAACCTGTGCAAGCAACTCGGCCTGATGATGGTCGAAGTGCCGCTTATCGTGGACGTGGAGAGCGGGGTCAACGACATGCTGGATCGCGACGGGTCGCGCACCCCGATTCAGTTCCATATCTCGAATGATCGCGACCTGCATCCCATCGACGTGCAAGTGGTGCAAGCTGCGACGAAGTGGAAGCGGGTCGCGCTCAAGCAATTCGATTGCAAAGTTGGCGAAGGCATCTGCACCGACATGCGCGCCGTGCGCAAGGACTATTTCCTGGATCACGACCATTCCGCCTACGTCGATCAGTGGGACTGGGAGCGCACCATTACCGCTGAACAGCGCAACCTTGAGTTCCTGAAGTCGATTATCGGCAAGATCTGGAAAGTAATTGTCGGAGCGGAGAAGTTTGCCCAATCGCTGTTCCCGCAATTGAAAGATTTTCGCTATCCCGATCTGCCGGAAGAGTTGAAGTTCTTGCACGCCGAAGAACTTCTCGATATGTATCCTGACCTCCCGCGCAAGCAGCGCGAGACCGCGGTGCTGCAGAAGTTCCCGGCGATCTTCATTGTTGGGATTGGCTGGCCGTTGAAGGACGGCTATCCTCACGAGATGCGCGCCGCCGACTACGACGACTGGGTGACTGACACGCACGATCAAACCGGCAAAGACACGCATGGACTGAATGGCGACATCCTGGTATGGAATCCCGTTACCCAGCGGCGTCATGAACTGACCTCGATGGGCGTCCGGGTCACGGCCGAAACCCTGAAAAAGCAGCTCACGCTGTCCAAGCAGCTGGACTTCATGAAACTGCCGTATCACCAGGCGATCCTGAACGATCAGATTCCACTCTCGATCGGCGGCGGAATCGGACAGTCGCGCACTTTGATGCTGCTGCTCCGCAAAGCTCATCTTGGAGAAGTCAGCGTCACGGTGTGGCCGAAGATCCTGAAGGAGATGTGCGCGGGCAAGAATATCTTTGTGCTGGAGTAGGTTACAGCGCATGCCGCCGGAACGCTGGGCACGGTTTCTTGTCGATTCCTCTGTGCCAACAGTCTAGAATGGTTCGGTGAGATGAGGCGGAGGGAGCTTCTTCCCCATGGCCAGCCGAGCGTCAGGTCAGGCTTCTCTCGTCGGTATCGAGCTGGGCCACTACCGCATCGTCGAGAAGATCGGTGCCGGCGGCATGGGAGAAGTCTACCGCGCCCGCGACGAGCACCTCGACCGTGATGTTGCCATCAAGGTGCTTCCGCCGGGCACGCTCATCGACGAATCTGCCCGCAAGCACTTCCACAAAGAAGCTCTGATTCTCTCGCAGCTCAATCATCCCAATGTCGCCACCATTCACGACTTCGACACGCAACAGGGGGTCGACTTCCTGGTGATGGAGTACATCCCCGGGATCACACTCAACGTGAAGCTGGCTGGCGGACCGCTGCCAGAAAAGGAGGTTCTCCACCTCGGAGTGCAACTCGCGGAAGGCTTGGCCGCAGCGCAGGAGCACGGGATCGTTCATCGCGACCTCAAGCCCGGCAACTTACAGGTTGCGAGCGACGGACGGCTGAAGATTATGGACTTTGGGCTGGCAAAGCTGCGACGTCCAGTCACGGCGAGTGCCGCGACGGAGAGTTTCAGCGAAACGCAAGCGATGGCCGGGACACTGCCCTACATGGCGCCGGAGCAGTTGCTGGGCGGAGAGGTGGATGCCCGGACGGATATTCACGACGCCGGAGCGGTGCTGTACGAAATGGCGACAGGTCAGCGACCGTTCGGCAAGTTGGAGCATGCGCAACTAATCAGTGCCATTCTGCAGCAGGCACCGTCGCCGCCCGGGCAGCTCAACCCCCAGGTGTCTTCGGAGTTAGAGTGGATCATCGGAAAGTGCCTCGAGAAGGAACCCGAGAACCGGTACCAGTCGGCCAAAGAGCTGGCGATTGATCTCCGACGGCTGCTCACACCGAGCGCGGTTAGATCGGTCGAAGCCCCCGTAGCGGGCAGGAAACTTTGGAAGGTTCTGGTTCCCGCTGCCCTGCTGCTTGTCGCTGCCATTGCGGGAACGTTGTACTTCCGCTCGCGCCAGGCCACGACCCACCTGACCGACAAGGACATCATTGTTCTTTCTGATTTCGGCAACAAAACGGGCGAACCGGTGTTCGACGACACGCTGCGGCAGGGGCTGTCGGCACAACTGGAGCAGTCGCCGTTTCTAAGCTTGCTTTCTGACGAGCGCATCGCGCAGACGCTGGCTCTGATGGCGCAGCCTAAAGATGCCAGGCTTACACGCGAGTTGGCCCACGAAGTCTGCCAGCGCACGGCTAGCGCCGCCACCATTGAAGGCTCGATTTCCAGTCTGGGCAGCCAGTATGTCGTGGGGCTAAAGGCGGTGAACTGCCGCAGCGGCGATGTCCTAACAAACGAGCAGACCACGGCCACCGGCAAGGAGCAGGTGCTGAAAGCGCTGGGCGAGGCGGCGACGAAAATGCGCGAGAAGCTGGGCGAATCGCTGGCCTCCGTGCAGAAGTATGACGCGCCAGCGGACAACGTGACCACGCCATCGCTAGAGGCGCTGCAGGCTTACAGCCTGGGCTACCAGGCAATGGAGGAGAGACAGGATTACGCTGCCGCTGTTCCTTTGTTCCAGCGGGCCACCAGCCTGGACCCCAACTTTGCCATGGCATACGCGCGTCTGGGAGCAACCTACGGCAACCTGGGCGAAAGCACCCGTTCCGCCGAGAATACTCGCAAGGCCTACGAGCTGCGCGAACGGGTAAGCGAGCGCGAAAAGTTTTACATCGCCTCGCACTATGAACATTGGGTCACCGGGAACCTGGAGGCAGCGCGCAAGACCTATGAATTGTGGGCGCAGACCTACCCGCGCGACGACATTCCGCCCGGCAATCTAAGGAGCATCTACGGCGTTCTTGGCGATTACGATAAGGCCCTCGCTCGGGCACAAGAGGCGATGAAGCTCGATCCTGGAAGTGGGATCAATTACGGGCTTCTCGTCTGGGCGTATTTGCAGGTCAATCGTCTGGACGAAGCCAGAGCCACGGCACAGGAAGCGCAAGCCCACAATCTGGATAATCCACAGATTCACTTCTCCCTTTACGGCATTGATTTCCTGCAGCACGATGCGGCAGGAATGGAGCGTGAGGCAGCTGGGCTGATGGGAAAGCGCGGATGGGAAGAGGATATGCTCGCCATCGAATCCGACGCGGCCGCTTATGGCGGGCAGTTTGCCAAAGCGCGGGAGCTGACGCGGCGCGCGTCCGACTCGGCCCAACGCGCAGATGAGAAAGAGACGGCGGCGAGCTACGAGGCGGAAGCTGCAGTGCGTGGGGCGCTGGTAGGAAACATGAGCCAGGCAAAGCAGCAGGCCCAGGCGGCGCTCGCTCTCTCGACCGGCGTAAATGTTGAAGCGTGGTCTGCGATTGCGCTGGGTCTGGCGGGTTACGCCCCTCAATCCACGCGGCTGGCCGCCGACCTAGCCAAGCGCTTCCCCGAAGACACGATCGTACAGTTCGAATACCTGCCCATGATCCACGCGGCCGCTGCTCTCCAAAGCGGCAGCGCCAACAAGGCCATCGAAGCGCTCGCCCCGGCTGCGCCCTATGAACTCGGGTCGATCGGGGTGGGCTCTCTCTACCCCGTCTATCTGCGTGGCGACGCTTATCTGGCGGCGCACCAAGGCAGCGCCGCGGCCGCCGAATTCCAGAAGATTCTCGACCACGCCTGGGTGGTGCTGAACGAGCCCATCGGCGCACTGGCGCACTTAGGACTGGCACGTGCCTACGCGATGCAAGGCGACACCGCCAAAGGTAAGAGTGCCTATCAGGATTTCCTTACCCTCTGGAAAGACGCCGACCCCAACATCCCCATCCTGAAGCAAGCCAAAGCGGAATACGCGAAGCTGCAATAGCTGAAGAAAGTTGTTCCTCGTCGTTTACCGTTGCCGATCGTTGCTGTAAACGGCGTTCACACGCGCCTATTTCTCACTACCGCGGCCGACGAACTCAGGGACCAAATTGGCCAGGCGTCCCCTTTTGGGATGAGCTTCGACCGGGCGCTCACTTTCACGATTGAATGCGCGCGATTTTACTTTTATACTGGGAAATTGTCATATCCGCACTGCCTGTTCGCTGGAGAATCGACCTATGAAGGAAACTGCAACCAAACCCCCGTCGCACGAAGACAGTCTTAAACATCTCGGCCTGGACAACCTCGGCCAGGTCTATTGGGATTTGCCCACGTCGGCGCTTTACGAAGAGGCCATTCGCCGCTATGAAGCAAACTTGAGTCATCTGGGGCCGCTGGTCGTGCGCACCGGACAATACACCGGCCGTTTGCCGAAAGACAAGTTTTTCGTCCGCGAACCCTCGAGCGAAAGCAAAATCTGCTGGGGCAAAATCAATCGCCCTCTGGATGCGGACAAATTTGACGGGCTCAAATCCAGGCTCTGCGCATATCTCCAGGGCAAAGATCTCTTCATCGAGAACTGCTACGCGGGGGCGGACGAACATTATCGCGTTCCCATTCGCGTCATCACCGAGCGAGCCACGGCCGCCCTGTTTGCCCGCACCATGTTTATCCGCGAACTGGACGTGGAAAAGCTGGCGCAACATGTGCCGGAGTTTACCGTGCTGCACGCTCCCAGTTTTCATGCCGACCCGGCCATTGACGGCACGCACTCGGAAGCCTTCGTGCTGGTGCACTTCGGAAAGAAATTGATTCTTATTGGCGGCACGGCCTACGCTGGTGAAATCAAGAAGTCGATTTTCACGGTGATGAATTACCTGCTGCCGCAAAAGGGCGTCATGGCCATGCACTGTTCCGCCAACTACGGCAGCGACGAAAATGACGTGGCCATTTTCTTTGGTTTGTCAGGCACGGGAAAAACCACGCTCTCTGCAGATCCCGACCGCACCTTGATTGGCGACGACGAACACGGCTGGAGCGATAGCGGCGCCTTCAATTTTGAAGGCGGCTGCTACGCCAAAGTCATCAAACTCTCGCGCGAAGGCGAGCCCGAAATTTACGAAACCACCCGGCGCTTCGGCACGATTCTCGAAAACGTTACCATGGATATGCGCACCCGGCACGTCAATCTGGATGACGCTTCGCTCACCGAAAACACCCGCGCCGCTTATCCCATCACCCACATTCCGAACATGACGCGCAGCGGCAAAGCGGGACATCCGAAGCACATCATCATGCTCACTTGCGATGCCTTTGGCGTTCTTCCACCCGTGGCGCGTCTGACGCCAGCGCAGGCGATGTATCATTTCCTCGCCGGCTACACGGCGAAAGTTGCGGGCACGGAAGCTGGAATCAAGGAGCCGCAGGCCACGTTCAGTCCCTGCTTCGGCGCGCCGTTCATGGCGTTGCCGCCCACGGTGTACGCCAAGCTACTCGGCGACAAAATCGCCAAGCACAAGGTGGATGTCTGGCTGATCAACACCGGCTGGAGCGGCGGTTCCTACGGACAAGGTCAAAGGATCAAACTCGGATTCACCCGCGCCATGGTCAAAGCCGTCCTCTCCGGCGCGCTTAAGGGTGCGGCCGCGAAACCCGATCCGGTTTTTGGATTTGCCGTGCCGCTGAAGTGTCCGGGCGTGCCTGACGAAATCATGGACCCGCGCAACACCTGGAAGGACAAGGCCGCCTATGATCGCAAGGCGGGCGAATTGGCCGTTCTGTTCGAGAAGAATTTCGCCGAGAATGCCAGTGATGCCTCCGCGGAAATCAAGGAGGCCGGTCCCAAACAACTAGCTCGCGGCAAGGCCATCTAACTTGATCCTACCTCGGACATCCAAAACGCAGCGAAGCCTGTTGAACTTTGTAGAATGTAGTGACAAACCACCACGTGCCTGTCATTCCGAGCGAAGTCGAGGAACCTGCGGTTTGGCCGGCGCGAGCGAAAAAGCAGGTTTCTCGACTCGAAATGACAATGAGAAATTGAATGTCACTGCATTATGCAACGCTCAATAGGTCTGACGGAGTGCCAGGTTTTCCGCTCCTGCCAGTGCCGAATCATGGCTACCATCCCATATGAGTTAGAATCCGGCACAGGAACGCGCTCACGCTTCGCAAGGCTTCGCTATGATCGACATCGCTCGCCTGTTTCAAGCATTCCTTGCTCCCGCTCTCTTTGTTTCCGCAACCGCCTTGCTGGTGCTCTCGATCAACGTCCGGCTTATGGGGATCGTGAGCCGGTTGCGGCAATATGTGCACGCCAAGCATGATGCCGCCAAGAATAACCGCCTGCAAGAAGCTGAGGCCTACACCGCCCAGATCGGCTTGATCGAGCAACGTGCGGAAATGATCCGGCGCTGCTTCCTGCTGGTGCTTATTTCTCTTGCCGGGACGATCACGTCCTGTCTGCTTCTAGGCTTCGGTCTCTACTGGATACAAGCCGCGCACGCGGCTGTCGTGGTTTTTGTTCTAGCCATGATCTGCTTGCTGGCGGGAACCTTCTACTACATTCACGAAGTAATCGTGGCCCTGAGTTCGGTGCACAGAGAGGCAAGCGATTTGCGCTTCATGGACCTCGGCCCCCAACCCGAGATCCGCCATCGCGACCCGCTCTGAAGGATTTCCCGATGTCCCCAGCGATGGTTGTAACGCAACTCAGGCAGGAATCGTTGCGCGTCAGCGTGTGCAAGGCTCAGAGATCGGGTTCGGCGCGACTAATGCGGGGAAGGGGCGCCGGTGCTGACTTGGAAGACTTGGACCCGCGCGTTCGCCGTATCAGCTACATAGATGCGGTTGCTGGCGTCGACCCACAACCCTCGCGGAGCGAGAAACTCTCCCACTCTTCCGCCGGGTTGGCCAAACGTACCCACGGGCGTTCCGTCCGGTTTGTATATGCTGATCATGGACGTGGCCACATAACTGACATAGATGTTCCCATCGCTATCCACGGCCATGCCGCTGTCTCTGTCGACGCCGACAACAAGTTCATAACAACCGGTGCGGTTGCCGTCGAGATCCAGGATTTGGATGCGTGACCGCTCCCCGTCCAGAACCAGCATTCCGCGCTCGCTCACGGCGATCTGCGTCGGAGATAAGAACTCTCCGTTGCCATTGCCGTTCCTGTCCTTGCCCACACGGTTCAGAACGTTGCCTTGCAGATCGAGGATAAAAACCAGATTGCGCGGGGTATCGGCAAGATATAAACGGCCTGCCTTCCGGTCAATGGCAAGTCCGGTGGGCCGTTCATACATATTTTCGCCGTGGAATTTCCCAATATAGCGGAGGAATTGCCCGTGCTGGTTATAGACCAGCACCAATCCCCGCTCGGAATCGGCGATGTAAATGTTGTCTTCAGCATCCACCGCAACGCCAGCGGGAAACTGCAGCCTTCGACCTTGGCCGCCCAGAATGCTGAACGAAGTCTTGCCCTTGGGATCAAACACATGTACGGTCCGCAGCTGAGGGTCACTGATGATGACGCGCAGCAGGGAGTCGGTGGTTACCTGATACGGCGCTGCCATGACTCGCGGTCGGCCGTAGGCAAAGGTCACGACTCCATCGCGAATACCTGCCAGGTTGGAATTTGGCTTTGCGATTTTCGTGGCATGGGCCGGGGCGTCGAAATCTTCCACAACCTTGCTGGCGGGGACAATCATCCGCCAAGGAACCTCGGCCTGCCTGGCCTTGTCCTCGCCAAGCCCTACAGCGGACCGGGAGCTTGATCCTAGCCCTTCAAACGCGCGAGCGAACTTCGACGACTTCTTGTATTTTGCATCGGCGGAAAACGTGCCCAGATATTCCAATTCGCGACCGGCTCCCAAGCTCGCTCGTGGGAAGGCGCGAACATTCTGCGTGGGCGGCTGGAGGCGCAACGACCCGTACGTGCCTATGGAAACTGAGGCGGCTTCCTCCGGCGTTTCACTGAACGCGGATTGGGTCACGAGGACCAACAGCGCCAGCCCAACTGCCATGCGCAGTTCAGGCCTTGTCGTGCGCGCGCTTGTGGGGGAAAGGAACCTGCAAAATCGCTGCTTGTTGAGCATGGGGCTCGTCTCCTCCCATGCGGTTCGAAGCAAAAGAAACCAACAGGACGGGGGATCCCCTCCGAGCCACGAAGAGATTGTCACCTTTTCGACGAGTGTCTGTCAGTGACTTATGCCTCATAGCAACGTGATGACTAAAGCCTGCGAAGTCGCTTTTCCGGCTGGTGGCTGGCTATGTGCTTCGTTCCGAACCACTTCCCGCGCTCCACCACAAGACCAGTACCTTGCAGGACGCTTCTGTACCCTTGCAAGAATGTGCTTTGCCGGCGTTCGTTAGGTGTGGTAAACCGTTTGTGATCGGAGTGCCTTATGGTGCGGACTGGAATCCTTACAGCCGTGTTTGCCGTTGTGCTCAGTAACCTATTGCCAGCCCAACCGCAAAGTCAGAAAAACGATGCAGTTTCGCGATGGTCATTTGCTTACGCCCGAACTACAACGCGACTGGTGACGCTCGCTCCACCGGACATGCTCTCCGAGTCCCATGCGCGGGAGCTTGCTTGGGCCGTTTGTCCGAGCACCGTGACTGCGGTCAGTTTCGTTGCAGATACTTCCGTGAGCGGCGGCTACAGCTACGACACGACTGAAAGCGTCCCGCAGGGAAGTCATTGCCTACTCATCGACGCGACTAGCCACAATGCGATGTTCTATTGGGAACGGGGGGCTGAACCCCAACTTACAAAGCGGGTGTGCGTTCTCGGCTTTCCTCAAGCGGCTGAGGCGTTAACCGGTCGCAAGGTAGATTCCTGCTACTTGATTGGCGGGTACGGCACAGGTTCCGTGGAGCTAATCGAATACTCGCACCAATCGCCAAAGGACGCGTTGGCTGCACTTCTGGTCGACAATCTGGATACACCAACAGCAGAGGGTCCCCAGTACTGGATTGCCAAATTTCCCGCTGGCGAAACGGGATGGGCGAGCAACGACGGAAAGTTTCATCCTGAACAATTCCAACACCTGTTCACGATGATTGACGACAAGCCAAACGGGCCAACCGCGAATGTGTGCTTTGTTGGAATCGAGTGGGATGGTCCCGCACGCGCTGAACTGATGCTGTACAGGCCGGTAGGAAATGAATTGAGGCCAGTGCTTGTGAATCACGATTATGCGGCTGCACAAGTGATTGCTCGGCAGTAGTCCTCAGATTTCTGACAGCCGCCGACGGACGGCGTCTGCCCTCTCGCATTTGCTCCGAGGGGCGGTCGGAAGCGTCGGCCCCGTTGTTTTAGGCATCGCCAGAACGCCGCGGTCAGCGAAAACAAGCCATGGCGTGAGCTACGCGTCTCTGGATGAACATTCCCGCCACTTCGGATCGGCCAGAATGACGGACCTTTCCATCTGGCGTTCGGGCACAGTCCAATATGTTTTGGCCAGGCGCTCCTTCTCCTGGGAGCCAACTACTTGAAAGCCATGCCGCTCGTAAAAGCGGATCGCCCAGCTCGCATCAGCCCAGGTGCCGATCAACACTGGACCATTGGTTAGCTCCCGCAAGTGAGACAGCAAGCGCCCTCCAATCCCTCGCTTTTGGCTGCTGGTGCGAACGTAGGCATGCCGAATCAGAGTCACGTCGCGAACCCTTTGAAGGCCCATGACACCTACCAGCGTCCCAGCCTCGTCGTAGCCCCAGAACACAACGCCGGCATCGATTTCATGCTGCAGTTCTTTCCTGGACATGTACGGTTCCGTCCAGAAATCTTCGGGGATGACTCCTTTATAAGCGCGCGCGCCATCGTTGATGATGGTCCAAATCAAATCAAAGTCGTGGTCGTCGCAGCGGCGAATCATGACCACTCAGCCTCCTGGCTCTGTATCTCGATCATGCTCGAACCATATGGATGAGCTGGTTGCCGCGTCTTGAACGAAATTGCAAGGACAGCTTGGGATCAGGAGATAGCCGCTCGATAGTGACCCGGTGTTATGCCGAGTTGGCGGACGAAGGCACGAGTCATATGGCTCTGATCCGCGAAGCCGGCCTGTATCGCAGCGTGGGCGAGGGTTTGGCCAGCGGCCAGGAGCTGCTTTGCAAGGCACACGCGCCGCTGAACCAGGTAGGCATGCGGCGTTATTCCTATTTCGCGTGCAAAGCCCCGCAAGAGCTGGAACCGGCTCACGCCCGACAGCGCCGCCAACTCGGCCAGAGACACCGACGCATCCGGCGCAGAGTCCAGGCGCTGCAGAGCTTTCGCCACGCATGGCGACGGGCCACCGGACGAGGGGCGCGCCATCCCATGCTTGCGCATGATGTAGATCAGGGAGCGCAGCAAGTTCTCGTCCCTGGCGAGACGATCTGACTGCGAGGCTGTGAGGCAGGCAAACAGCTGGGCGAAGAGCCTAGCCAAGAACGGGTCGCGCGCAACCGGACGGACAATCTCGACTGGACCTACGATCTCCTCGCTCACTTCGCGGGCCACGAGAGCTGGATCGAGATAGATCATCCGCCACACCCGCGAGTTGCCATCCAAGGGTGCGCCGTCGTGCATCTCGCCAGGATTCACCATGATCAGGTCGCCAGCTGAGGCGTTAACGTGCCCCACCCCGCTCCATGAGCGGTGCGCGCCACGAGCCATTATTCCGATGCCGAACTGGTCATGGGAATGGCGGGGAAAATGATGGTCTGAGGCGAGCGTCATCGCCTCAATTCCGCGAACGGTCAGTCGGTGCTGTTCTACCCGATGAATGCGGGAGGGCATGGTTGTCGGCGTACCTAGGTCACTGGCCTGACAACCATAAATATACACGGGACAACTTCTACACTCCGACCGGCAGCTCTGGCAGGAACGGCGCAAAGGTCAGATGACTTTTCACCGCCGCGGCCAAACGACGTATGCCCTCGCGAATTTGCTCGGGAGCGGCGTTGGAGAAGTTCAACCGCATGTGGCGGGAGCCTTCGCGGCCGTCGTTGGCGTAAAAGGAATCGCCGGGCACGAACGCCACATTTTGCTCGATCGCCGACTTGAAAATCGCCTGGATGTCCAGTCCTTCGGGCAGAGTTACCCACAAGAATAGCCCACCCTGTGGATGAGTCCAGGATACTGCGGGCGGGAAGAACTCTTTCAGAGCCTGCAGCATAACGTCTCGGCGTTCGCGATAGACCTGGCGAATTACCTTCACGTGCTTGTCGAGGAACCCATCGCGTGCGACCTCATAGGCCACGAACTGAGTGAAAGTCGAAGTGTGCAGGTCAGCGCCCTGCTTCAATTGCGCCAGCTTGCTGATGACGTCAGGCGGAGCGACGATCCATCCCAGTCGAAGCCCGGGCGCCAGCGTCTTCGAGAATGTACTCAAGTAAATAACGTTGCCAATGGAATAGCCATCGTCGCGGCGCAGGTTCTCGCGGTCGAGCACGACCAGGGAAGGAAGGTGCTCGCCTTCATAGCGTAACTGCCCGTAGGGGTCATCCTCAATAATCGGAATGCCATACTTGTCCGCCAGCAGCACCAGCTCGTGGCGACGCCCCTCCGACAATGTGGTTCCCGCCGGGTTCTGGAAGTTTGGCAGCACGTACATGAATTTGGGGCCCGACCGCAGAGGCTTCTCCAACAGGTCGGTGCGCAGACCGTCATCGTCGACTGGAACCGACACATATTCCGCGCCATAAATGTTGAAAGCCTGCAGCGCGCCCAAATAAGTCGGCGCTTCCACCAACACCCGATCCCCGCGATTGATAAACAGCTTGCCAATCAGGTCGAGCGCCTGCTGCGAGCCCGAGGTGATCAAAACGTTCTCCACCTTCGCCTTGATCCCGTAGCGCGCCATGTTGTTGGCAATCAGTTCGCGCAGGGGCTCGTAACCCTCGGTTGCCCCGTACTGCAAAGCCGAAGCTGCCTGCTGCGTAAGCACTTTGTGACAGGCTTCCTCAAAGCGCTGGATGGGGAACACATCGGGCGCGGGCAGGCCTCCGGCAAAGGAGATCATCCCCGGCCTTTGGGTGATCTTCAACAACTCACGAATCGCAGAACTGGTAATGCCCTTAGTGCGCAGCGCGTAGCGAGCCGTCCAGGCAGTCGACATGGCAAGATTCTCCTCAAAGCCAGTGTAGCCTCCAGGCATGGGGTTCTGATGTGACGCATGAGACATGTGGCTGTGACGCAAGTAACCGCATACAGACGATAGCGCGAGACTGCAGCTGGAGTGAGGCGTTTGATCTGAACTCAGGTGGGGAGCGGGACCTCGATGTCCCCGGACGCTGTCGATCTTATAGATGCCGTTGGCCGAGAGGAATCGACCGAACACCACCTCGCACCGATTCTCCTAGGCCTGCTTTCGGCAAACGATAACCCACACCGTGCCGCGGCCCTCGCAGTAGCGGCAGTGTTCCTGACCCATCGACTTTCCCGTTCCCCGGCATTCCAGGCAGTCGGCCACAATGTGCAGTTCCTGCAGGGAAGTCTCCGGGAGCTTGGCTGGGTCCTTGAACAGTTCGGCGTGATGATGGTCGCGCAGCCAGAAGACCAGCTTGCCTTCGAGGGTCGCGCGGTCTTTGACGCTAAGTTGCGCGCTGCGGTGCGGCCACCATTCATGAACGCAGCCGTAGCAAACCAGTTCGCCCGCATCGAAGAGGGCGCCGGGATCGGAGCGGCGAGAGAACTTCTTACACCAGGAGCAGGGACTGACGCCAAGCAAGCTGAGGGCGCCCTTCAGCCGCTCCAGGTCGAGTTCGTGGCGGGCCAGGACCTCCTCGATGCGAGGGTCGGATTCTTCGGGCATGGTTCGGCTCCGGGAAACGGTGTACGCGTTCAGGATACACACTGAGAGTCGGGCCGTGCGAATGCAGCCGATTTTGCTCAAACGCGATGCCCATGAGTTGGTAAACTTGCCCAGCACGTTTCTGGGAAGCCTTAAACATGACGCGCGCAGCCCTCGGGGTTCGAATGCATTCCGGCTGGGGAGTGCTGGTAGCCGTTTCCGGAGATGCCCCCTCGGTCGAGGTCACAGACCGGAGGCGCATTGTCATTACGGATCCGACCATCCCCGGCGGCAACCAGCCTTATCACTATGCCGCCAGCCTGGAACTCCCCGAGGCGGAGAGATATCTTGGCAACTCTGCCGCCGTCTCCGAGCGCCTGGCCTCAGCGGCGGTCGCGGAGGTGGTCCGGGAATTGGACGCGCGCCACTATCGAATCGTAGGCTCCGCCATTCTCTTGGCTTCTGGCCGCCCGCTGCCGTCGCTGGCGAAAATTCTCGCGTCGCACCCGCTCATTCATACCGCGGAAGGTGAATTCTTTCGCCATGCGGTTAGCCAAGCTTGTGAGCGCTTGAAAATTCCAGTCATGCCAATTCGAGAGAGAGAACTCGAGGAGCGGGCGAAGACGGCATTCGGAAATGTGGCCAGCCGAGTGCAGCGCACGATCGCAAGCCTGGGACGTTCGATCGGCCCGCCCTGGACCAAGGACCACAAAGCTGCAGCCCTTGCCGCTGCCATGATTCTGGCAAAATAGACCTGCCTGGTAGCTCATAGCGGCTGTTGCTTTCAATTGGCGGCCCCGCATTTCCCAGATTGGGACGCAGTTTACTTTTTAGTACTGGGGTACCCCCCCCTCCCCCTTTTTTCTGCAAAATCTAGAAAACAAAGGATCTATTTTGCGACTATGTGCTAGATCTTTGAGTTTACAGGAGTTACACGCAAAATCTAGAGAACATGGGAGTTAACGGCGGGCGGGACGGGCTTGCGTCCCATTTTGGAACTTGGGCTCGTCGGGCACCTGGAGCGGGGTTTAGAAGCCACACCGTCGCCGGGGCCGGATTGTCAAAGATCGACTATTATCTTACAGATAATGTATGTAGTCTTAGATTATCTAAACTGGGTCGTGTAGTCAATGATAAACGCGGTGCGGAACTGATGCCTTGGGGAAGACTCCCAGGTCTCGAAAACCGCGAGACCTGGGGCACCCGGCTATAGTCTGGGCCACCCGACTGACAGAGTGACTGGTCCTACTAGGGCAGTTGCAGATCCGTCTTTTCGTCGACCACAATGTTCCGGCGGTCGCCGTCAACAATGTACTCAATTCGCAGGAACTTATGAACGCCGGGCAGCGGATCGACGCCCAGGCTGTAGTTGTCCACGCGAAAGTTGAGGTGACCATACTCCATACGGTTGCGCACGGTTTCGGTGACGTCCACGAACTGTCCCTCCGCGCCATAGTCTGCGCGTATGATCCGCAGTCCTCTCTCCCGCCGTTCGTAACCTTCCTCGTGCCGTTCCTCTCGCCCCTGTTGCTCGTGGTCGTCGTGCCGTTCCTCTCGCCCCTGTTGCTCATGGTCGTCGCGCCGTTCGCCTTGGTCCTGAGGTTTCAGTTCCAGATTGACCGTGCTTCTTTCCGGATAACTGTACTCCTGGACGGCTCCATGCCAATCGCGCACCCGAATGACCAGGATTTTGTTCTGGTGCGGCGCCGGATCGATTCCCAGGACAGAGCGCCTGACCTCAAACTGCAGGACTCCATCGTGGATGAATGTACGGACACGCGAGGTCACATCGACGCGGGCTGCGGGAACGCCCCACACCGCGCTTACCAACTCGCCGCCCTGCGCCAGCGCCGAGCCCGCTAAGAGCAGGGTGCAGGCGAGGCACATAGTGACGCTTTTCGATAACCGGAATGACATAGTAGTTTTCCTCACTCCGAATGATAGGTGGGACGCGCCTGGGAAGCACTGTACGAAAGAACACCGACTAGCGTACCCGGCGCTCTTATCGATAGTATTGAACCCCTGGACCTGGTTCGATACGCGAGTCGTGCAGTCTCGCTGGATAGTCCGGACGAGGCGTCCGGGGCTACGTGGGCATGGCACCGGACAGGAGGAGAGGATGAGCCCCGAGGAATTCAGAGCATCGGTTGATGAAGAGGCGCCGCGCATGGGGTTATCCGCCCCGCTGGCGGCGCTGTGGTGGGATGCAAAAGGGGATTGGGGACGCGCTCACGGGTTGGTTGACGAATTGGGGACTGCGGAGGGCATGGCTGTCCACGCCTACCTGCACCGCAAGGAGGGCTCGGCCTCGAATGCCGATTACTGGTACGGGCGCGCCGGGCGCAGGTTTCACCGGCCCACGCTCGAGGCCGAGTGGGCGGCGTTGGTTGAGGGGTTGCTGTCATGAGCAGCGCTACACAGTTGGCGGGAAGAATGCTGCGGTTGCGAAGATACAGAATCTGCGATGAGCGATTTTATTCCTACTGGGTTCCCGGCCTGGTCGAGCTGATTTTTCCGGATTGGTTTTGATCGTGCTAGGGCAGCACTTTCAGCACTACCGCAGTAATATCATCGTGCGGCGCGTTGCCATCGGAGAAGGCCAGCTTGCGATCAAAGAGGACGTCCAGCGCTTCGGTCGCCGATTTGCGCCAGCACGGAGCCCAAACGTCCTTCAGTTGGGCGGTGCAAAACTCGACGCCGCCCGGGCTGCGCAGTTCATGCAGGCCGTCGGTCGCGAACAGAATGCAGTCTCCGGGGCTGAGTTGTACCACGTGCCGCTCGTAAGTGGAGTCTGGGAACATTGCCGTGGGTAGTCCCCCATCGCCTAGCTGCCGACACATAGCTGGGGAGGCCAGCAGGGGCAGTGGCATCCCGGCATTGGAAAAGATGAGTTCCCTCGTAGCAGGGTTGAACAGAGCGTACAAGGTGGAGCAAAAGCGGCCACTGATGGGACGCTGCATCAAGCGCGAGTTCAACAGGGTGAGTACGCGCGCCGTATCCGTCCCGCTCTTGTGAACTCCGCGTAGAATTCCCATTACCAGCGCGCCGTACATGGCTGCGGGCAACCCCTTCCCGACCACGTCGCCGAGGTAGATGCCGATGAAACCGTCTGGTAAAAGGAAGAAGTCGGCAAAGTCTCCGCCAACGTCGGAGAAAGGTATGTAACGGAATGCGATTTCGGCGGACTGGTGACAGAGCCCTTTTGTAGGCACCAGCGAGGACTGGATGAGCCTGGCCTCCCGCTCGTACTCGTCGCAAATGCGCGCACACGAGAGACTTGGTTCCACGGGCTCCGACTCGAGAGCGCTAACCAGTTTGGATATGAGCAAACTACCGTCCCGCTGGTTAAATCGGCAAAATGCCGGTTCTGATTAGTGCCCGGAGTCCCTTGGCCGGGAACGGCGAGACGATTAGAGAGCGTCACACTGCTGTAAGATGCAGGTGACATCTTGGCCGTATTCCTATCCGGAGGTGGTCGTGCTCAAGAACTTGGTTATGGTTTGTGCAGTGCTGAGCCTGCAGGTCATCGCGTGGAACTTGCAGGGCCAAACGTCTCCTCAAACGTCTCCTCAAACGTCTCCTCAAACCCCACCCGCCGAATACAAGATCCCTCCCGAAGCAGCGAATCGGAGCAATCCCGTCAAGCCGAACCCGGAGTCGCTGGCCCGAGGCAAGAAGATCTATAGCTACGATTGCGCCGTGTGTCATGGGAAGGCCGGCGATGGCAAGGGTGATATGCCAGAAATGAAGGGAATCCCCGACTTCACCGATCCGGCGGTTCAGAAGGGCCGCACCGACGGGGAGTGGTTTTACATTATCCAGAAGGGCAAAGGTGAGATGCCGCCCGAGGGCGATCGTGCGAAGTCGGAGGACCTCTGGAATCTCGTAAATTACGTTCGGTCGTTCGCAACGAAAAAGTAAATCAGCCCGCAGTTCGAAGAGCATCGACTGTGGGCATCGCCTGCTGGACCGAGAACTGCCCAGCTAAGCGAAGCCGTCTGGCTGGCTGACCGCGCCGATGTGCGCCTGGTCATCGATAAACAGGCGGCCGGCGGTGAGCGCTTTGCGGTCAACTTCCAGCAGATCGAGTTTTTTTACTTTGTCTTCGAGCACGCTCAAGGCGGTTCCGGGAGCCAGGCACTCGGTCTCCTCCAGCAGAGCGCCCATCATCACGATGTTGGTTGCCTTGGTCGAACCGAGTTTGTCGGCGATCTCCGCTGCCGGAATCGGGACTACCTGCACACCCGGCGCAGCAAAGTCGGGAGGAACGCTGGCGCCGTTGTAAAGGATGAGCCCCCCGCTGGCAACCTCATGCGCAAACTTGCGCAGTGAGTATTCATTCATGGCCACCAGCACATCGGGGCGCGAGACTAGAGGCGACCCGATCCGTTCTTTCGACAGGCACACATGGCAGTGCGCGCTGCCCGAACGCATCTCCGGACCGTACGACGGCAGCCAGCTCACTTCGAGGCTTTCCCGCATGCCCATTTCGATAAGCAGTTGCCCCAACAGCAGCACGCCTTGTCCGCCGAAGCCTGCGATTTTGATCTTGACGTCTTTGAAGTGATGGGTGTGTTTAGGTTTGGAATCCTGCTTTCCCGCTTTCGGAGTGATCTCAAGTACGTCGGCTACCGGCCGTTGCGGAGGTTCATTGCCCGCGGGAATTTCCGGACGGCGGTCGCGGAAAACATTCAGCGGAAAGGTGGGCGTCATTTTATCGAGAACCCAGCGCCGTGCTTCGACCGGGTCTTTGCCCCAAATGGTCGGGCACGGTGACAGGATTTCGACGAAGGAGAAGCCTGCGCCGTCGCGCTGGATCTCGAGTGCTTTGCGGATGGCCCGCCGGGCTTTCATGATGTTCTTATTGTCGGAAAGCGCCACGCGTTCGATGTATGCCGGGGCTTCCAATGTGGCGAGAAGTTCCGCCATATGTATCGGGAAGCCTTCGTTCGACGGCCGCCGGCCCCAGGGGGAAGTTGTGCTCTTCTGCCCAACCAGGGTGGTGGGCGCCATCTGCCCGCCGGTCATGCCATAGATCCCGTTGTTCACGAAAAACACGGTGATCTTTTCCCCTCGATTGGCGGCGTGCACGATTTCGGCGGTGCCGATGGCCGCCAAGTCGCCGTCTCCCTGATAGGAGATGACGATTTTGTCCGGGCAGGATCGTTTGATTCCCGTGGCCGAAGCGGGCGCGCGGCCGTGCGCGACCTGCACGTTGCCTACGTCGAAATAGTAATAGGCAAACACCGAGCAGCCCACTGGACTCACGAAAATCGTCTTGTCCTGCAGCCCCAGATCCTGCAGCGCTTCAGCAATCAGTTTGTGGGCCACGCCGTGTCCGCAGCCGGGACAGTAATGGGTCTGGTGCTTCAGCTCGGACTTCCGCTCGTACAGGTCATAGAACAGCGGCGACTTGGAGTGGACGGTTTCGTAGCCATTATTGTTAACGTCGGACTTGACTTCGGGATCCACCACGCTGATCACGCTCTCGTCTGCCATTTTCGTTGTCCTTTTTAGACCGTTACGGCCATGCGCTCCAACACTTGTTGCTGCAGCTCCGCGACCGAGGGTACGTTGCCTCCGACGCGTCCGTAGAATTCCACCGGCACTTTGCCGTTCAGCGCCAGGCGTACATCTTCCAGCATTTGTCCGTTGCTCAATTCGACGACCAGCACCTTTTCCACCCGGGACGCGGCTTCCGCCAGCGCCTTCGAAGGATAGGGCCACAGGGTTATGGGACGGAACAGTCCCGCTTTCACGCCGTCTTTGCGCAGGGCTTCCACCGTGGATAGCAACACTCGGGAAACGATGCCGTACCCGACCAGCAGCACGTCAGCGTCTTCGGTGTTGCAGAGCTCCCAGCGCGGCTCGGCTTCTTGCGCGCGAATGTACTTGGCTTCCATTTTGCGCTGGTGATCTTCCAGTTCATCGATTTCGAGATAAATGGACGTGACCAAGTTAGCTCGAGTCTCCGGCGTTCCTTTTACCGCCCAGATTTTTTCGGGGGGGTGAATGTCCCGATATTCAAGGTCGAGCGGTTCCATCATTTGCCCGATGAAACCGTCGGCCAGAACTACAGCCGGATTGCGGTATTTGTCCGCCAGATCGAACGCCAGCATGGTGAGCTCGGCCATCTCCTGCACCGATGCGGGCGCCAGCACGAGGTTGCGGTAGTTGCCATGGCCGCCGCCTTTCACCATGGCGAAATAGTCGCTTTGTTCGGGCGCGATGTTGCCCAGTCCCGGACCGCCGCGCATGACATCGACAATCACGCAGGGCAGTTCGGCGCCGGCCAGATAGGACATGCCTTCCTGCATCAGGCTGAGGCCGGGTCCAGAGGATCCAGTCATGACACGCATGCCAGCCGCCGCTGCCCCATACACCATGTTGATGGCAGCGACTTCGCTCTCGGCTTGCAGAAAAGTGCCGCCGACCTGTGGGAAATAGAGTGCGGCCGACTCGGCGATTTCGCTGGCGGGAGTAATCGGATACCCGTAGTACGCGCGGCACCCGGCGAGGATCGCGCCCTTCACCACCGCCACGTTTCCTTTACAGAGCTGCCGCATGTTCGCCTCCTTGCGTCGCCGCGAACGCCTTGCCTTTCGCTTTTATGCGGTAGACGGTAATCGCGCCCGGCTCCGGGCAGCAGTAGAAGCAGATTCCACAACCGGTGCAATCCTCGCCTGTGTAGCGTGCCGGATGAACCCCGTAAGGACTCAACTCCGGCGCCAGTTCCAGGCACTTGGGCGGACAGGACTCCACGCATAGTCCGCATCCTTTGCACTCTTCGATATCAACCGTAACTTTACCGCGCGCTTGGCCTGCCATTTTTCACCTCATTGCCGCTGTCTTTGCAGCTAAGGTTCGCTGCAGCCACCTGGTTTTTTCACAAAATTGATAGAGTTCTTCTCGAAACTTGGGATGGGCAATGTCGATCAACGCCTGCGCCCGTTCCCGGATAGTCTTGCCGTGCAGGTACGCAACTCCGTATTCGGTCACCACGTAGCGGACCAGCCCGCGCGAAGTCACCACGCCCGCGCCCGGGCTCAGCATGGGCACGATGCGCGAGATCGCGCCGTCTTTTGCCGTCGATGAAATCGCAATGATCGGCTTGCCGCCCTTGGAGCGCGAAGCCCCGCGCAGGAAGTCCACCTGTCCGCCAATACCGCTATAGAACTGATTTCCGATCGAATCGGAGCAGACCTGACCGGTGAGATCGACCTGCAGCGCGGAGTTGATCGCCACCATGTTGTCGTTGCGGGCAATGAGCGCGGGATCGTTGGTGTAAGCGGTGGGATGGAACTCGAAGATGGGATTGTTGTCTACGAAATCGAACAACTTTTTCGTGCCAATGGCGAATCCTAGGATGATTTTCCGCGGCTTGAAGTTCTTGCGCGCGCCCGAGATCACGCCGGCATTGATCAGGGGAATCACGCCATCGGAAACCAGCTCGCTGTGAACCGCGAGATCCTTGCGATCCATGAGACACGGCAGCACCGCATCGGGGATTCCGCCGATGCCAGTCTGCAGCACCGCCCCGTCGTCAATCAAACCTGCGACCTTGCTGGCGATGGCCCTATGCATTTCGGTAGTTTGCGGTAGCTTCATGGCGCACAGGGGCCGGGAGGAATCCACGATGGCATCCAGCTCACACACATGGATAAAACTGTCGCCGAAGGTGCGCGGCATTTGATCGTTGATTTGCGCCACCACGAAGCGGGCGCATTTCGCGGCGGTAAGCGACGTATCCACACCCACGCCGAAGCTGCAGAAGCCGTGCGAGTCAGGAGGCGAGAGCTCCAACAGGGCCACATCGATCGGCATGGCGCCGGTCTCGAACAGCTCTTCGATTTCGCTCAGGTAGATGGGAGTGTAGTCGGCGCGGCCATCGTTGATAGCCTCGCGCACATTGCCGCCGATGAACATGGCGTTATGGCGGAAGTGCCCAACCATTTCTGAAGCCACGTAAGGAGCCGGCCCCATGGTCATCATGTGAACGATTTCCACATCGTGCACACAGGGACCGCGGCGCATCAGCGCCTCGACCAGGGTCTCGGGTTCGGCGCATCCGGGCTGAATGTAGACCCGCATGCCTGACTGAACACAAAGCAGCGCCTCGTCTGCGCTCTGCAACTTGTTCTTGTAGTCAATCTCCCAAGACATTCTTTCTCCCTTATCCGGCGGCCGTCACCTTGCACTTTGGGTTAGGCGCAGGGGACTGCTCATAACCCATAGCCGCGTAATAGATGGCGCGATCAAAAAACTGGCCCAACAACTCCTCGACTTCGAGTTCGCCGCAGATTTCCGCCGGCCGATCCAGCACCGCTTCTTTTTTCAGGAATTCCCAAAGGTTGTTCTTGGTCAGGACGATGGCCCAGACTAGCTGACTTAAGGGCACGCCCTGCTGAGCTCGCTGCGCGCCAATCTCCAAGTAGCGCTTTTCGATATCCGAGTTGCTCTTGCGCAGCCAGACCGCCAGGTGCCGATAGATTTCCTGCACTCGTTGCTTGAGTTCTTCTGCGGGGACGTTGTTGTAATCAGGGAGTAAGGGGGAAGCCTGTGTCTTTTTGAGCAGCGCTTCCGCCAGGGCATTTGCGTGGGTCTCAACCAGCCGGAGAAGCCTGTAAGCTAGTAGCATCGCCGCGCCTCCTTCACCACTACAATTCTCGACCTTTAGCTCTCGTAACGGCTAGTACAGAGAGCACAGCTGCATGTGATATCGGTCACACCAGCGAAGGAAGCCCCGCCGTTTCAGCGTCTTCCTCCGTGGCCTTACTCCTTCGGACTGCGGTTCCAGGGGGAGCGTTGCGGGTTCCACGTATGAACTTGTTTGTCAAAATCTCCGGGCTGCTTTTCGCCGGCACACACCGTCGCGGCCTGCCCCGTGGACTCCTGAGCGCTGATGTGTTCGGCTAAACACTGTTCCAACTTTTCGCGGACACCGCTGTCGTTCAGCAGGCCGATGAGTTCGGCTCGGTGCATCCGGTCGAGCCCCTTGAGCAACGGACACCTGAGAAGATCCTGGTCGTTCATGACTTACTCCCGGCGCGAGATTTTTGTCCGAAAGGCCGTCGCGCCTCCGGTCAGTTTCGATTAGAAAACTTCTCTGCCTCCGAGGCGGTGATTTTCAGCACAAGTCATAGTGAGGTCCGTCACATCAACTTCCTACCACTCGCCCGCCGTGGTCAGATATTCATGGATCGATTTCGCCGCGCGCCGTCCAGCCCCCATGGCCAGGATCACCGTGGCACTTCCGGTGACAATGTCGCCGCCCGCAAAAACGCCTTTTCGGGACGTGCGCTGCGTGGTCGCATCGGCTTCGATGTAGTTCCGTTTGTTAGTGTTCAGGCCCGGCGTGGTGCTCTGGATCAGTGGATTCGCGCCCGTGCCAATCGCGATGACGGCAACCGACAACGGCAGCTCGAACTCCGAGCCCTCGACCGGCACCGGGCGCCTGCGCCCAGACGCATCCGCTTCTCCCAGCTCCATGCGCATGCAGCGCACCGCGTTCAGCCAGCCCTTGCCGTCGGACAGGAACTCGATGGGATTGGTCAGAACGCGAAACTCGATGCCTTCCTGCTGCGCATGCTTCACTTCTTCTTTGCGTGCCGGCATCTCGGCCTCGCTGCGCCGATAGAGCACGTAAGCCTTGCTCGCGCCCAACCGCAACGCCGAGCGAATGGCGTCCAGCGCCGTGTTGCCCCCGCCAATCACGGCCACATGCTTGCCATGGAGATCGAGCATAGGCTCGTCGTACTTGGGAAACTCATAAGCGTGCATCAAGTTGATGCGAGTCAAAAACTCATTGGCTGAGTAGACGCCATTCAGGTGTTCCCCAGGGATGTTCATGAACTGAGGCAATCCCGCGCCGGTCCCAATGAACACAGCATCGTAACCCTCTTCTTCCATCAACTCGTCGAGGGTCACGGTCTTTCCGACCACCACGTCGGTTTCAAACTCCACGCCCATGGCGCGCATGTAGTCAATCTGCTCGCGGATAATCTGCTTGGGCAGCCGGAACTCGGGGATGCCATAGACCAAAACGCCGCCCGGTGTGTGCAACGCTTCGAACACGTGGACCTGATGCCCCTTCTGCACAAGATCGCCCGCCGCGGTCAGGCCGGAAGGACCGCTGCCCACGATGGCGACCTTCTTTCCCGTCGGCGGCGCCTTGGGCAGGTTACTGATATCCAAGTGCCGCTGCTCATAGTCCGCGACGAAGCGCTCCAGATATCCAATCCCCAGCGGCTGAACCTTCTTGCCCATCAAACAGCCGCCTTCGCAGTGATCTTCCTGCGGACACACGCGCCCGGTGATGGCCGGCAGCACGTTGTCCTCGCGGATCTTGGCAGCCGCACCCAAAAAGTCGCCCGCGACGATCAACTGCACAAAGTCCTTTACCTTGACGCCCACCGGACAATCGTTCGTGCAGGCTGGCTTGGCGCACTCCAGGCAACGCAACGCTTCCTGACGTGCCAACTCCTCGGAATAGCCCAGGTTCACTTCGGTGAAATTCGTGGCGCGCGCGAGTGCAGGCTGCTCCAGCATGTGCTGCCGGGGAACCTTCATCCGTTCCTTCAGTGGCAAGACATTCAACGAGGGTTGCTTCGTGGGTTGGGTCACCGGCTGCCTCCTTGCAGTGCGCATGCACCGGTCTGTCCGGTGTGAACCGTCTCGTGCTGAAACTCTTCCATCGACTTCTGCTCGGCCGTCCGGTACATCGAATTGCGCTGCACCAGCACGGCGAAATCCACGCGGTGCGCATCGAACTCGGGGCCGTCCACGCAAGCGAACTCGCTCTTTCCGTCGACCAGCACACGGCAGCCGCCACACATGCCGGTGCCATCAATCATGATCGGGTTCAGGCTAACGATGGTGCGGATGTGCTCCTTCCGCGTCATCTCCGCCACCGCTCTCATCATCGGAATGGGACCGATTGCCAGTACCAGGTCGATGCGCGTGCCGTTCTCAATCAACTGCCGCAGCTTGTCGGTGACGAAGCCTTTGTCGGCATAGCTTCCGTCATCGGTCGTAATCATCAGCGCATCGCAAACCTCGCGCAGTTCGCGCTCCAGAATGACCAGCTCTTTAGTGCGCGCACCAACGATGGAGATCACACGATTGCCCGCGCCCTTCAACGCCACGACCGTCGGAAGAGCCATGGCTGTGCCCACGCCGCCGCCCATCACGACCACGGTGCCGAACTTGTGGATTTCCGAGGGTTTTCCCAACGGCCCAACCACATTCAGAATGCTATCGCCGGTGTTCAGCGAATTCAGCATGTTGGTGGTTTTGCCAATCGACTGCACCACAATGCCAATGGTGCCGCGCTCGGGGTCGGAGCTTTCGATGGTGATCGGAATGCGTTCGCCCTGCTCGTACAGCCGCAGGATTACGAACTGTCCCGGCTTCTGCTTATGTGCAATGCGTGGCGCCTCAATGACGAACCGCTTGATACCCGGCGCCAGAAATTCAGCGTGCAGGATATTGAACATGTGCCCCCATGGCTTGCCTTACAGGACATTGTCCAGAAAGCGAAGCCAAGTGGCTGTGACACGAGTCACTGGCAGCTGCGAGCAAGATCACACGGGGGCTTTGGCCACTGGCAAGCCTTTACGCCAAATCGGGGGTGCCCCGCTCCTTGCCGCTTTCTGGCAAGGGGCGGGAGGGTCAACCATCACATCTTCGGCCTACGATTGCTCTTAGTATTGCGAGATGCCAAAAGGTCTGAGGCGATATTGCGGAACCGGCGAACTGCACTATATCACCTGCAGTTGCTATCAAAGAAAGCCTTGGCTCGGAACGCATCGGCAGCGTGATCTGTTCCTGGAAATTCTCGAAGAGGTGCGGCAGCAACATCGCTTCGTGGTGCTCGGTTATGTGGTGATGCCGGAGCATTTTCATCTCCTGATGAGCGAACCGCAGGTGGGGAATCCTTCGACCGTCATGCAGAGTGTCAAGCAGCGCTATGCCCAGAGGGTAATCCGGCGTCGCAGGGTGCCCCGCTCCTTGCGTTTTTTGCAAGGGGCGGGAGGGTCAACGGTCACATCTTCGCCTCAGCGATCTTCCGGGGACAGGGAATCAATGCCCGTGTGGCAGCCGCGTTTCTACGACTTCAACATTTGGACGGAGCACAAACACGTGGAGAAGCTGCGCTATATGCATCGCAACCCAGTGAAGCGGGGCTTGGTACCGGAGCCGGAGCAATGGCCGTGGAGCAGTTTCCGCTACTACAAGTACGGGGAGGCGGGGCCAGTGCGAGTCAACGATTGTGATCTTATGCGGATGACTGTAAGGAAACCGGCGATGTGACGATCCATGCACCCGCCCCTTGCAAAAAACGCAAGGAGCGGGGCACCCACTGTTTCATTCATCCGCTAAGGTCTGGGGCACCCGGCAAGGGGCGGGAGGGGTCAACCATCAGTTACAGGACACCTTAACGGACAGTGAGCATCGGGCACCGCCGCCCAATCAATTCCGGCAGGCCCCGCTCTTTACTACCCACACTAAGGAGTGAGCATGAATACCACCCCTGCGGTAAGAATATAGTTGACTGACCGTCAGCCCCAAAATTTTGAGGTGATCCATTTTCGGCGAGTGGTGAGATAATTGCGTCATGGATAAACCCGAATTCGACGGTCGTGTCGCCAAAATTGTTGGCCTGATCGTGCAGTTAAAACACGATATTCACAGGCATGAAGCCAATGCAGACATCGCTGTGGAACTAGACTACGACCTCGAAGGGGGCTGGGGCAAAATACAAGCGGCTCTCGACGAAGCGCGCCAGTAAGAACACTCTGGGGAGCACCCAAGGAAAAGCGCGAGGGTTAGTACGTTTCTTTGAGCGCGTAGATACCAACGGAATCGTTAGCCCAGCGTATTTTTATGTTTTCGCCGGTGTAGACATCGTCCTTGGTACGCTCCACGAGGTATCCTGAATCGCCCGTGTGCGGCATGTAACACGACGGCACATCGTTGTTGCAGAGCAGTATCCACCCGTGCATCCCCGCGATTTCGTAGCTTCCACTGCCGTACTCCTGCCGCACAGCCGGACCAATGTCCACCACAGTAGTGTCGTTGTTGTGGCGGCTGGTTTTCACGATACACTTGTCGGTCTCGCTGAGCGCGAAACAACTGCTCAGTAGAACGATCAGTCCGAGTCTCACCAGTCCTCGTTGAAGCGCCGCGATGAGCTTTGCGGTCTCTGCTTTGCTGATCTGAAAGGAAGTTTGCTGAGGAGTCTTGATAATAAGAACTGAATTGTCCCGCATTAGTTCGATCTCTAGATGTTCCGCAACAGGGTCATCATTGCTGGGATCGGGCAGTAGGCTGATGGTTTCAAGATGTTCCATGCTTGGGCCTCAGTCTCACGGCAAACGATTATACGCCAAGCAATTCCACGTACTGTGAAAATACGATCACTCGCCCCATTCATGGGGAGAGTAAGGGCTGACGAGCGGCCGGGTGCCCCAGGTCTCGGCGGGTGGCCCAGAGCCTCGCGTTCATTTTAACCCCGAGGGTGCCCACGTTCCCTTTTCTAGGTCGCCGCACGGAGGTGGATGGTCTGTCCGACCGCCAGTCGACCGATGCGCGTGACCGCGCCGTAGATTCCCGCGTGGTTCTGGTTCGCACGAACGACCGCCTTCATTACTTCTGGCGCCGGCCGTGCTGACTCGGGATCAAGGTTCACCATCGAGCAGCGTTCGTCTCGCATCGTGACGGCGATGGCGGGGGCGTCATCCCCCTCGCCGAACGACAGCACACCGCCCAACCACTCGTCCTCCTGGAAGGGAGCCGGTCGCAGTAAACGAACCAAAATATTCGGGCGAAATCGTCGCACGTCGAGACTCTGCACATCAAAGCTCCGCCCTGCGAGTCGTCCGATCTCTTGCACCGTATCGGAGGCGATCACGGAGATGCTTGCCTCATCGAAGATGCCATGCCTCAACTGCATCATCTGTACGGGAGCCCCGTACCGGCGCCCGACCTCCGTAGCCAAGTCCTCCCCGAAGACAGGCATCTCTTGGCCATCCGGTGTGCGAATATGCGTAGGAAGGTCTCCCGGAGCACCGTCTTTACGCACACCGCCTTCACGAGCATTGTCATGGCGACGCTGCGGAGCAAACAAGAGCAGGTCGGGAAGCTTGCTTGCGGTCAGCCACGGCATCCCGCTGCGGTCCTCAATCCGCATCCGCCGGAATGCCAGGCGCCGGTCACCCTCGAGGCCGTACCAGCCTAGCTCGGCGGCCTCGAGTCGTTCGCCGCCCATGGATTTCACGGGATACCGGAAGATCGCCTCCACCTGTCCGATTTCTATGAGCATGCTCGATCCGAGTCCGCCCAACAGAGTGGTTGTTTCCGCAGGCGCGTGAGTGCCGGGTGCCCCGGAGCTTCTCGCGACGCGAGTATACATGAGGTTTGAAGCCTGGTGCCCCAGGTCTCGCGGTTTTCGAGACTTGGGAGTCCACCATTTCTCCCCTTGACCCAAGCGCTTCCAAGCCGCTAACATAATGATAACTACATTAGCTGTTTGATAACGGCAGTGTGCACTTCCGGCTCTTTGACAATTTCGAGTTTCCCGCTGACGGGCGGTTCCCAAAACGGAACCACCGCCTCGCTCCTGCCGCCCGTAACTCCCATGTTCTCTAGATTTTGCGTGTAAGTCCTGTAAACTCAAAGATCTAGCACATATAGACAAACTGTAGGTACTTTGTTTTCAAGATTTTGCAGCCAAAAGGGAGGAGGGGGGGTACCCGTTGCTAAACAGTAAACTCCGTCCCAAAGTGGGAATACGGTGCCGTCGCTTGGAGGCAGCAACCGGTGAACGATGGGCACATCGTGCGGATGAACGGGAGACGACCCGCATGGCGCAAGCACCCTCCGCTTGCGAAAGAGCCGCAAGGAGCGGGGGCACCCAAAACCGGATTTGTGCCGCTGAGATCCGGGACAGCCGCGATATACGAAGAACTGCAGATCCCTCGCTTCGTCGGGATGACAGTAAGTGAGTCTGTCACACCCGATGACAACAACTGAAGTTTTTCAGCAGTATGAGTTACTCTTCTTCTTCGCCTTTGTGCAGTTGCTGCGCCAGGTAGTTCTCCATGCCCATCTCGCCGATGGCGTGAAGTTGGCCTTCCAGCCAATCGACGTGGTGTTCTTCGTCTTTCAGGATCTTTTCCAGCAGTTCCCGCGATCCGTTGTCCCCGGCCTTGACGCAGGTTTCGATGCCGCCGTTCAGGCGCTTGACCGCGTCGTACTCCAGTTGGAGGTCGTTCTTCAATTGATCCCCTACCGTCTGGCCGATGTTGATCTTAAAGTAGTCGCTCATGTTGGGAGTGCCGTCGAGCAGGAGAATGCGCTCCATCAGCTTCTCCGCATGGGTCATCTCCTCGATAGATTCGGCGCGGGTGTGCTTGGCCATGCGCTCGTAGCCCCAGTTCTCACACATCTCAGCGTGCAGGAAGTATTGGTTAATCGCCGTCAGTTCCGCCTTTAATGCCTGGTTGAGTATTGCAATGACGTTTGCGTCGCCTTTCATGATTGCCCTTTCCCGAGCCAAGGGCTTTTTTCCTGATAGGCCCTGGCAAACCGATAATAATACACCTAGCTTCCAAGTACAGCCCGGGAAAGCACCTCGTCGCCGCGCGCTCCTCACAGCGCCTTGTGATCGTCATCACAGCGCGATGCGTGAAAGAGGGCCACACTTAGATTAGAAAGTTGGGTGTCAGCAGGAGGTGGCTCATGAAAACCTCACACATCATCATTCTGATTCTTGCGGTGGTTGCGCTGGCCCTGGTCATAACCCCGGCGGCTGCGGGGCAGAAGTCCGGACCAGGCGTGGCAGTCCCGAAGTATGATCCGGCGGCCGAAGCCACGTTCAAAGGAACGGTGGAAGAGGTACGAGACCGGCAGTGCCCGGTGAGCGGTGGCATGGGCTCGCACCTGATCTTGAGGCTGTCCGAGAGCCAGACCATTGAGGTCCACCTCGCAACCACGAAGTTTGTAAAGGCCTACGATCTGGTTTTCAGCAAGGGCGATGTGGTCACGGTGGTTGGCACCAAGGTGCAGTTTGAAGGCGTGGAAACAATCTTTGCCCGCGAAGTCACCCGCGGCAGCGAAACCTTCGTCTTTCGCGACAAAGACGGCAAGCCCGTCTGGTAGGTGCCTGCGGCGCGACGCACTGAACGGTCCGGTCAGTGCGTCCGCGCCAGCGGCTATCCTGGCAAGTCGTTTCTCCGGGCAACAATTCATCCTCTGAATTCAATCCTGCGACAGCCGACGTAACCCCGTGCGACAAAACATCAGTTGTGAAATCAACGCGTCTTGACCCCGATGTCACGGCCCGCCCGAGGGCGGCTGCAGCGTGCGCAGGAAGAGCACCAACTGCCACCGCTCCAGCTCAGGAAGTTTGCTGAATGAGGGCATGCCCCGGTCTGGATTCCCGTTGGTGATTTTCCAAAACAGTGCACCATCGCTCTGCGCTTGCACGACCGCGAGCTGCAAGTCGGCCGAATGTTTCTTGAGGATGCCGCTGCCATCCTGGTTGTGGCACTCGGCGCAGTTTCTCAGAAAAAGCTTCTTCCCTCCAGCCACAGCTTGGGATTTGTGGGCGAGGGGATTGGTCTTGCGGGCAGCTTCCTCGGATGGCCGCCAGTCCGGGTCAAGCTGGTAGCTTGGGTTTTGCCCGACGACGGTGCTGAGAAAGGTCAGTACGACTGTGAGCTCCGCAATTCTCAGGCGGCTCATGGCTTCCCTCCAAAGAGATGCGACAGCTTGCTACCGAATCCCTGAATTTCGTAGCTGTAACCGAACCGAAAAAGCACCGGACTGCTTTCGTGCGTCAGACCGACCCCCGGAGAAAAACGAAGGGTGGCATTATCGCTGACCAACCAGGCAAAAACCGGCGCCACGTAGTGAGCGGTGTCATGCAAACCAAAGCCGTGGGTGCTGCCCAGTCCGCCATAGATCTCCATCCCGGCGGAAAAGTTCTCTCGACAAAAACGGCAGTTTGATCCCGAGGCCATGGTTGCCAGCGGCCGTGAGACGCCGAACGAATATCCGAATTCAACCCCTTCGCTCTGCGAAAAATTTTTGGCCACAATGAAGTTGCCGGCCAGGTTCCAATCGTGGACATCGCTCGAAAGAATCAACTTGGTTTCTAGTTCGCGGTCTTTAATAGAGCGCAGCACGGAATTGGGCGAACTGACATCCGGCGCCCCGCCTTCGAGCTCTTTTTGAATGCGGTCGGCCTCGTTGATGTTTTCATATTCCAGATAGAGAACGGGGTTGACCCAATGCTCGCGCTTCAGCGGCCGGAACCGGTTTTCCAGTCTCCAGCCGGTAAAGATCGTGCTGTCGTCCCAAGTGGACTGTCCTTCGAGATAGAGTTCCGCAGTCCACCGGGCCGTTACGCCGTACTCAAACTCGGTCCACGGAGCGAAATAGAATCTTTGTCCCGAGCGCGGGACATCGGTTGTGCTTGAGACCTCAATCTCCAGGTTGCCCGGCTCCTCCATGTGATGATCGTAGGTGATGAAATAGGGGCTCTCCTGGGCGGAGCCAGCCAGCACGCCGAACCGTGCAAACAGGCAGAGGGCAACGATCCATTTTATGGATGTCATCGTTAGTTGCAACTGAGTTGCATATATTGAAGCAAGACAATCGTAAAGTGCCGGGGTTATCCGGTCAAGTTTCCGGTCAAGTTTCTGTTTCAGAATTGTTGCAACCAGTTGCAACGAGTGGAAAATCTCAGGCGGGTGAAGCCGTGCGGCACTTCGCGCAGTACCCTCCGATTTCGAGCCGGCTCACCACGATGTGGAACTGACAATCCCGCTGGATTTGTCCCTTGAGCCGTTCGAACAGATCGCTCTCGAATTCCATAATCTTGCCGCATCGCAGGCAGGCCATGTGGATGTGGTCGCGCTGCGGACGACGCTCGTAATAATGCTTCTCTCCTTCCATGTGCATGAGATCAAGTTCATCCACCAAGCCATGTCTCTTGAGCAAGCCGAGGGTGCGGTAGACGGTTACGCGGTCAATGTGCGGATCAAGCCGCTGGGCGTGCCGCAAGATCTGGCTGGCATCGAGATGCTGTTTGGCGGTCTCGACTACGCTAAGAATCGTGCGGCGCTGCCGGGTCATGCGCAGGCCGCGCGACATGAGTTCGGCTTGCAAGCGTCCCGGAGCTTCGGTTTGTGGCAGAGGCATAGAATGATTATTGATATTGAGTTGCAATTATAGCGCGGTCTTGTGCGGAGCGGACACTCTTGTCGGACAGGAGTGTCCGCCCTACACCGGTGCGATCAGCGTCAATTCGCTTTCATCTTCTCTTTGACGCTGTGCGCCAGCTTCTCGATCTCTTCCGCCTTTTTGACGACGTCCAGTGACAGAGTATTTTCATTGGACTTGTCCACATACTGCTTCAGTTGGGTAGCCAGTTTGAGCAAGTTGTCAGCATCGCGCTGCAGTTGAGCCTGGCGCTCCCGGTTCGCCCTCTTGGCCATATCTCTTTCCATCTTGGCGCGCTGCTCATCCTGGCGATCGTCGGGAGTTAGGCCTGGGCTCGGCCCCAGGCCCGGAAGCTGGGCGGGACCTTGGCCGGAATTCTGACCGAACGAGGTCATCGATAACGGGGACGTGATCAGCAAAAGCAAGACAGCCAGCGCGCAGAGCTTGGATCGCACAATCACCTCGTCAACACCGCAACCAGGAAATTATACGAGTTCCATGAATTCGGAAACCAGTTGGCGGTGGATGTGATCGCCTTGAGTGGCTGCAAAGAAGCGTCGACACAGAAGAACGTAGGGTGCCGCGCGGTTTATGCCCGGACCGCCAGCCGAAGCTGTGCAGTCTCGCTTTCGAAAGGAATCTTCTCTTTGGCTTTCTTCAATCCCTCGATGTAGCAGCGGATCGCGTCCTGTGCCATCCGCCGGGCATCTTCTAGATTCTTCCCTTCCGTTACGAGCCCCGGCAGGGCAGGCACGGTCACGGTGTAGCCGCCGTGTTCGTTGGCTTGGAAAAACGTCGTGTATTCGTAGATCTTGCCTTTCCCGTTCCTCATGGTTACAAATCTCCCGGGCCGCTAGCCTATTTTCCGAGCAAGGCAGCAAACTGTTCAACCGTCATCTCACACTGAGCGATGATGGACTTGATTGTCTTAGGCGCCAGATCGCCAATGGCGCGGCACGACCACGTGCAGATGTGTCTTGTTGTTGTGCCGCAAATTGACATGGCTCCCCGTCTGGTGATGAACGTAAAAGCCCTGCCCGCAAAAGCACCTGTAGGAGCTTTCGGGAAGTTATGCGCGGCAGCTTTGGCATTGCCGCCCTACAGCGAGCTCATATTCGCCAGGAACTCGCCATTCGACTTGGCCTTGTTCAGTTTGTCGATAAGCAGTTCCATGGCTTCTACGGGCGACAGCGGATTCAGCACCCGGCGCAGCACCCAGATGCGGGTCAAGTCTTCTTTCGGGATCAGCAACTCTTCCTTACGCGTGCCGGAGCGCTGGATGTCGATGGCCGGGAAGGTACGTTTATCCACCAGCTTGCGGTCGAGGATGATTTCGGAATTGCCGGTGCCTTTGAATTCTTCGAAGATCACGTCGTCCATGCGGGAACCGGTGTCGATCAAAGCCGTGGCGATGATGGTCAGCGATCCACCTTCTTCAATGTTGCGAGCCGCGCCGAAGAAGCGCTTCGGACGCTGCAATGCATTCGAGTCAACGCCGCCCGAAAGCACTTTGCCGCTAGGCGGCACAATAGTGTTGTAGGCGCGCGCGAGACGAGTGATCGAGTCCAGCAGAATGACTACGTCACGCTTGTGTTCGACCAGGCGCTTGGCCTTCTCGATTACCATTTCCGCCACTTGCACGTGGCGAGCAGCGGGTTCGTCGAAGGTCGAGGAGATCACTTCGCCCTTTACCGAGCGCTGCATGTCAGTGACTTCTTCCGGACGCTCATCGATCAGCAGGACCATGAGCACCACTTCCGGATGATTCGTGGTGATGGAATTGGCGACGTTCTGCAGCAGCATGGTCTTGCCGGCGCGAGGCGGCGAAACGATCAGGCCACGCTGTCCCTTACCCAGGGGCGTGAGCAGATCCATGACGCGGGCGCTGACATTCTCGCGGGTGGTTTCGAGCTTGATGCGTTCCTGCGGATAAAGCGGCGTCAGGTTGTCGAACAGAATCTTGTTGCGCGCTTCGTCCGGCGACTCGAAGTTGACCGCCTCAATCTTGACCAGCGCGAAATACTTTTCGCCCTCGTGCGGCGGACGAACCTGTCCGCTGATGGTGTCGCCGGTCTTGAGATCGAACTTGCGGATTTGCGACGGCGAAACGTAAATGTCGTCAGGGCCGGGCAAGTAGTTGTAGTCGGGCGAGCGCAGAAAGCCGTAGCCGTCGGGCAGGATTTCCAGCACGCCCTCGGCAAAGATGTGGCCTTCTTTTTCGCTCTGAGCCTGAAGGATTTTGAAGATCAGGTCTTGCTTGCGCAGTCCGCTGGCGCCGGGCAGATCCAAGGATCGGGCGATCTTGGTCAGCTCTGTAATATTTTTTTCTTTCAATTCTGCGATGGTCATTATGCAATTCACCTGCGAAGGGAAATTTTCAAAGGGGGGTTACTCAGGAAAGACTTGGCCAATCGCGGGCAGGCGGCGGGGCTGGTTTTAAGCAGCCCGCCGTTGTGCCTCGGCGAAGTTTTCCGGTTCCGACAAAACCGTCTGCCGTTCCGAGCTTGCAATCTTATCCAGAACCTCGTTCATGGTTTCCTGGATTCTGGTGTTGGGCTTATGAAACTTCCGGGTAGCCTTGGACGCAAGCTGGCAAAGCATATAACGATTCCGCAACGTATGTAAAGCATCAAAAACGCGATCAGACCGCATGATAGGTCACTCTCCTATATCCGAGCCAACTCCCCGCACGCCCTTCTCCTGGCAAGACAACACCCGACCAGAGTGTCCAAGTTACTCAATTCAGATGGGTTGTACGGGAAATCTCTGGTTACTCGTATAGATGCTCCGTCGGGCCCGAAAGTTTCTCGGTTTCTGGATTATGTCCGGTCGCCGGCAGAGATTCGTCAGACCAATTGAATGTGTACGCCTTCGGAACCATACACCCTACGTGAGAATGAACGAAACGTCAAGTGTTTCTTGCGGCTCCTGCTAAACCCCTGACAGCATGGGGCAAAACCGCCATGATGCCGCCCGGGTGCCAGGCACCGACAGGCACCATCCACTGAAGTACTTCGGGTGCCGAGATATTCCCAACATGCCCTAAAGCTTCTGCTTCGCCCGACGATAGCTAGCGGGGCCAAAGATCAGTTGCAACCCGGACTCGAGTCGCCCTTCCCGCCTCATCTCCGCCACTCTCAGGCCCAGAACGTCCGGTCCAGCGTGCGGTATTGAATCGCCTCGGCGATGTGTTTGGGCTCGATTGCTTTTCCTCCTTCTAGATCGGCAATGGTTCTAGCGACTTTGAGAATGCGATCGTGGGCACGAGCGGTCAGCCCTTGCTGGGCCATGGCCCGCTCCAGCAGCCGCTCGCAATCCGCCGAGAGTTCGCAGAAAGCCCGAATGTGCCGCGGTCCCATCTGGGCGTTGCAGTAAAGCTTCTCTCGCGGCGAAGACGAGAATCTTTCTAACTGCGCTCCGCGGGCGCGCATCACCCGTTCGCGAATCTTGGCCGAGCTTTCCGGTTCGACGCCCGAGCGCATCTCCTTATAGTTCACCGCAGGCACATCAATATGGATATCGATCCGATCCAGCAACGGCCCCGAAATTTTGGACATATAGCGCTGAATCAAGGGCGGCGTGCAATGGCACTCGCGCGAACGATCGTTGAAGTAGCCGCAGGGACATGGATTCATCGCCGCCGCGAGCATAAAGCGCGCGGGAAAAGTCAGCGACATGGAAGCGCGAGCAATGCAGACGGTTCCGTCCTCAAGAGGCTGGCGCATGACCTCCAGAACATTGCGCGGAAACTCAGGCAATTCGTCCAAAAACAAGACACCGTTATGCGCCAGCGATACTTCGCCGGGACGGGGAACAGCTCCGCCTCCGATCAACCCAGCGTCGGAGATGGTGTGGTGGGGCGAGCGAAAAGGCCGCACCCCGACCAATCCGGCGCCAGGATCGAGCACGCCGGCGACGCTGTGGATCTTGGTGGTCTCAAGCGCTTCCTCAAAAGTGAAAGGCGGCAGGATCGTGGGCATGCGCTTGGCCAACATGGTTTTGCCCGAGCCAGGAGGGCCGATCATCAGGATGTTGTGACCGCCGGCGCAGGCAACCTCCAGGGCGCGCTTCGCAGAATGCTGACCACGCACGTCTTTGAAGTCCACTAGAAATTGCTGCGCTTCGCAAAGTAACGCCTCGCTGTCCACTTTGAGTGGCAGGATGCCGTTGCCTGTGTTCACGAAGCGGATCACATCCAGCAGCGATTTCACCGGATAGATTTCAACTCCGCCGACCATCGCCGCTTCTTTGGCGTTAAGCTCAGGCACAACCAGGCGCGCGATCTTTCTTCCCCGTGCCTCAATCGCAATGGGAAGCGCTCCGCGAACTCCGCGAACCCCGCCGTCGAGTGACAGTTCTCCCACGAAAAGGCAATCCGGCACCTCCTTCTTATTTAGGCCACCGTAAGCGCCCAGGATTCCCAAAGCCATGGGCAGGTCGAAGCCCGAGCCCTCCTTGCGAATATCCGCAGGGGCGAGATTGATCGTGATGTGGGTGGGAGGAATGTCGTATCCACAGTTCTTCAGCGCCGCCCGCACCCGATCGCGGCTCTCACGGACGGCGGCGTCGGGCAGGCCGACGGTGTGGAAGTGATCCTCCATTGTCTTAATTCCAGACACATCCACCTCGACCTCGATGATGCTGGCATCGATGCCGAATACTGCGGCGCTCAGGGTCTTATAGAGCATGGGCGTTTTACTGGACTTGCGCTTCAGACGAACAGATTGATTCGGACTCGTCGTGACGAGGGAAGGCCCAGCGACAAGTCGGCCTGAATCTCCACCCTACGCCCTGCGGCCCTGAATCGTTGGTGACTGATGTCACAGTGAATGTGTGATGAGTGAACAACCAACCAACGTTTTGTCTGTGAACCAAATTACCCAACACACTTTCGGTTGTCTGCATCCGCCTCGTGGAATAGGATTCGCGTAGGCCCGCGCTCGTCAACATGCAGAGTATGCTGGCAAGTGTGGGTCGTTGCCTATGGCGGAACCAGAAAAGCCGACGCGTCCTGCAGGTACGCCAACCAACTTGGAGCAAGAAGAAGCCTGGTTGTGGCGTATTGCGCTTTTGTTTGTGATTCTGCTGGCCACGGGATTAGCCGCGGAGTCTTGGGAGCGGCTGCAAAATCTTCCCTATCATCTCGGACTGCTTTCCATCGCCGTGTTCTGTGTTGCCATGGCGTTTGTGGGTTTCGTCTACGGAAGAAGAAAGCGGGTCACAGAATTAAGGGATCTGGTCCGCGGATTTCAGGAGCGCTCAGCCACACCCACGGATGAGCAACTCGATCAACTGGGAGAGCTCATTGCGCGCTCGCAACGCAGTTTCAAAGAACTGATCGATTCCTTCGATGACATCGCGTTTGCCACGTCCCTCGACGGGAAGATCAAGACCGTAAACCGGCGCGTCACTGAATTGCTCGGCATTCCCTACACCCAGGTGATAGGTCATCGGCTAGACGAATTTCTCGACGAACCGAAACACGAAGATGTGGATCGCGGCTTAGCCCGCTTTCTCGAAAAGCGCCGCTGGTCCGGTCTGGTTCGTGTTCGGGTGAAAGCCAGCGCCCGCACTCTCTACTTTGATTGCGCGCTCAATGCGATTGTGAAGGCGGACGAAGTCGTGGGCGTGAGCGCCCTGGCCCGTGACGTCACGGAAGAACGCGAGAAGGAGCGGCGGTTTACTGAGCTGTTCGAAACCCTTCAGGAAGGGGTTTACTTCAGCACGCCCGAAGGCAAGTTACTCGACGGCAACGCCGCTCTGGTGCAGGTTCTGGGATACGAAAGCAAGGAAGAATTGCTCTCTCTTGATCCCACAGTGTTGAATTCCGATCCCAATCAAAGTCCGGTGCTGGGCAGGACCGCGGATGATCAGGGCGGCGTCCGCACCCGCGAAATCACATTGCGCCGCAAGGACGGCGCGCTTGGCGTGTACCTCGACACTTCCCGCGCCGTTTGGGATGCAGGGGGCAAGATCGTCCGCTACCAAGGAACCCTGGTGGACGTAACCGAGCGCCGGGAGATGGAAAGGGCGTTGCGTCGGCAGGAGGAGTTCCAGCGCTACCTTTTAGAAAGCTTCCCCGACTTGATCCTGGTGATCGATCTGAACGGACGCTACAGCTTTGTGAGTTCACGCATCCACGACCTGCGTGGCTACAGGCCAGAAGACCTGGTGGGGAAGAAAGTTGAAGAAGAACAAGATCACTCATCCGAACTGCTTGCGTTGTATCACGACCTGATTGCGGGCCGGAAGATGTTTGGGACATGCGACTACAACGCGCGGCACCGCGACGGCAGCTGGCGCACCATGCGAGCCTCCGCTAGCCCGCTGTTCGATGCGGAAAACAAGCTGAGCGGCGCCATCGTCTCGGTGCGCGACATTACGGTGGAGAAAAAGCTGGAACAGCAGATCATCCAGAGCGAGCGCCTCGCGGCCATGGGACAGATGATCGGCGGATTTGCTCACGAACTAAACAATCCCCTCACCAGCATTCTGGGCATGTCCGAATTGCTGCAGGAGGGCGAAGCCCCCGAGTCCGTCCGCAAACAAATGGTGGTGCTGCAGCAGCAGGCTCGGCGCGCCGCGGAAATTGTCCAGAATCTGATGTACTTCTCCCGGCCTCCAGCCCCGGGCAAGAGCCCTATCGACCTCGGCGAACTGGTACAAAGAACCTTGCACCTGCACGCGTATTCCTTGCGCAAGAACAGCATCACAGTAGATTTCTTGAAGGAGACAATCCCTGCGGTGAGCGGAGATGCGCACCAGCTGATGCAAGTGTTTTTAAACCTGATCTTGAACTCGGAGCAGGCGATGCGGGAGGTACGCGATCGCGGCACCTTGCGCATCCGCATGGAGAAGCAGGAAACGTCGGTCTCCGTTATTTTTCAGGACGATGGGCCCGGGATCTCGCCCGACATCCTGCCTAATATCTTCGATCCCTTCTACACCACCAAGCGGCCGGGCCGCGGGACCGGCCTCGGGCTGAGCATCTGCAAAGCCATTCTGCGCGAACACAGCGGAAACGTCGAGGCGGCTTCGGGGCCCGGCGGCGGCGCCGTGTTCACGGTCACATTGCCGGTGGCTGTGGCGGGCACGCCCGCATCCTAGGGTGGCCCACTCTTTCGTGGTGGTCACGACTTCTTCTTCGTGGGCTTGGGCCTCAATGTCTTGGCATATTCATAGCTCCATTCCAGATACTTCTGCAGCTCTTTCGTGTTCGTCAACAGCGTGTCAGGGACTGCCACATATTCTGGCATGGTCGTGCCGTACGCCTGAAACAGCGTAGTCTTATACTTCTTCAAAAACTGCTCTCGCTTATCCTCAGGAAGCCGGATGGCCAAGGAGCGCGACTGATGCAGCAGCGTGAACATGTTGCCGTTCAGGGAAGTGTATGGATTGGCGGCGCCCTTGCGTTTGATCTCGGGAATGGTTGCAATCAGCTTGTCGTACAGCGCCACTTTGTCGGGAATAGCTGTCTTTTTCGATGCGCCCACGGTTACTCCTCCATTGCGAAATCGAGCGTACAAACGTTTGAGGATACATCATCCGCGAAGGGAGGCGGGTGCCCCATTTTTCTAGTTGCTAAGAGAGCTTGAGTGTAGGACGCTCGCGCCTACAGGATGTGTTTTTTCTCCGCGCCCGGTGATGAATCGTCTTTTACTTTTCTGTTGGGCGCGGCTCTCTGGCAAATCGGACGCTTTAATGGTGTGAGGCCGACGGTGTTGAAGACGGTGCGGAGGTCGCGCCAGTTGCCGCGCATGGCGCCTTCGATGGAGGCTTCCAGTTTTTTGATTTCGTTCCAGCGTTCGGACTGACGGGTGGTCAGTGGCGGGACGTTTTCGCCCCAGGCTTTTTCGCGGTTTGCTTGTGGCGGATGG
>Ga0310039_10000282_pt1 | contig 46288 bp, 30 predicted proteins | sample Sb_taG_4_FD_200460 | JGI IMG/M metagenome (GOLD analysis project Ga0310039, IMG submission 200460) | Peat soil microbial communities from Weissenstadt, Germany - Sb_50d_6_BS metaG (v2) (version 2) | ecosystem: Environmental > Terrestrial > Soil > Wetlands > Peat | place: Germany: Weissenstadt...
TCATGTTCTTGATGTAGTCGGCGTGCCCCGGGCAATCGATGTGCGCGTAATGGCGGTTGGCCGTCTCGTATTCCACGTGCGCCACCGCGATGGTGATGCCGCGCTCGCGCTCTTCCGGCGCGTTATCAATTGAATCGAACGCCCGGAATTGCACCTTCGCATTGGACTTCGACAGCACTTTGGTGATCGCCGCCGTCAAGGTCGTCTTGCCGTGGTCGATGTGCCCGATCGTCCCCACGTTCACGTGCGGCTTACTGCGCTCGAATTTCTCCTTCGACATGTCTCGTTTCGCTCCTCTATCGTTCTGCTAGCTGTTCGATTTCGCTGAAATCCAATGCCGTCTAAGTCGCGACTTTGCCCGTGGCCTTGGCGATCACTTCTTCGGAAACCGCGTTGGGCGCCTGCGCGTAATGCGAAAAATGCAGCGAGAAACTGCCGCGGCCCTGCGTCCGGCTGCGCAAATCCGTCGCATACCCGAACATCTCCGCCAGCGGCACTTCCGCGCGAATCACGTGGCTCCCGAGACGGTTCTCCGTCCCCTGCACCGCCGCGCGCCGCGAATTCAAATCGCCGAACACCTGGCTCAAATATTCTTCCGGCACCACAACTTCGATGCGCATGATCGGCTCGAGCAGCCTCGGCTGCGCCCTCCGGCAGGCTTCCTTGAACGCCATCGACCCCGCAATCTTGAACGCCATCTCCGAGCTGTCCACTTCGTGATACGACCCGTCAATCACCATCGCGGCCATATCCACCATCTCGTAGCCGGCCAGAACGCCGGTCTCCATCGCTTCGCGCACGCCATTTTCAATCGGAGGAATAAATTCTTTGGGAATTGAGCCGCCAATGATTTTGTCGATGAACAGCAGCCGGTGCTCCTTGTCGAAGCGCCACTTCCCGCCCTTCCCCGCAATGCTCTTCGCCAACTGGTCCAGTTCATCCGTGGACATGTCGTGCATGTCTTCGTGCGCCGCGTTCGGCATCGGATGCACGGTCAACTTCACGTGCCCGTACTGCCCGCGCCCGCCGGTCTGCTTGATGTATTTCCCTTCGGCTTCGGCAACTTTGGTGATCGTCTCGCGGTATGCCACTTGCGGCCGGCCAACGTTGGCCTGCACATTGAACTCGCGCATCATGCGGTCCACGATAATTTCCAGATGCAGCTCGCCCATGCCGGAAATCAGCGTTTGTCCGGTGTCTTCGTCGGTGTGCACGCGGAACGTAGGATCTTCCTGCGCCAGCTTGCCCAACGCCGCTCCCATTTTCTCCTGATCGGCCTTGGTCTTCGGCTCGATGGCCACCGAAATCACCGGCGCCGGGAAATCAATGGATTCAAGAACGATGGGCTTATCTTCATCGCACAGCGTGTCGCCGGTCGTCACGTTCTTCAATCCCACGCACGCCGCAATATCGCCCGCCTCGATCGATTCAATTTCTTCGCGCTTGTTCGCATGCATCCGCAAAAGCCGCCCGATGCGCTCGCGCGTCTTCTTCGACGAGTTGTAAACGCTCATTCCCTGCTTCAACACGCCCGAATACACGCGGATATACGTCAAATGGCCGACGTAAGGATCGGTCATGATCTTGAACGCCAGCGCGCAGAACGGCTGATCGTCGCTCGCGCGGCGCAGCACCGGCTCGGTGCCGCCGAGATCCACGCCTTCCACCGGTTTCACATCCACCGGCGACGGCAGAAAATCGATCACCGCGTCGAGCAGCGGCTGAATTCCCTTATTCTTAAATGCCGCCCCCGCCACCACCGGCACCAATTTCAGCGCCAGCGTCGAACGCCGCAGCGACTCGCGCAATTCCGCCGGCTCAAGCTTGTGCTGCTCGAGATATTTCGCCAACACAGCGTCGTCATGCTCGGCGATGTACTCCACAACTTTTTCGCGGTGCTCTTTGTAAAATTCCGGGCTGAGCGCCGAAGCCTTAATCGCCGCGGCAATTTCCGGCCGCGCCTTCTGAAACGCCGGATCCCAAAGCTTATCGAGCGAAATGACTTCGTATTCCGAGCCAAGCGTCTCGTCCTTCCAGATAATCGCCCGCTCTTCGATGAAATCAATCACGCCGATGAAGGAATCTTCTTTTCCGATGGGATATTGCAAAGGAACGGGGTGGGCCGAAAGCCGCTGGCGCATCGAGCGGATCGAATGGTCGAAATCCGCGCCGACGCGGTCCATCTTGTTAATGAACGCAATCCGCGGCACGCGATACTTGTCCGCCTGACGCCACACTGCTTCCGACTGTGGCTGCACTCCCGCCACCGCATCAAATACCGCCACCGCGCCGTCCAACACGCGCAGCGAGCGTTCCACTTCCACCGTAAAATCCACGTGCCCCGGCGTATCAATGATATTGACGCGGTAATTCTTCGCGAACCGCTTCCACGAAGCCGTAGTCGCCGCGGACGTGATCGTAATCCCGCGCTCGCGTTCCTGCTCCATCCAGTCCATGGTCGCAGTGCCGTCGTGCACTTCGCCGATCTTGTAAGTCACACCCGTATAAAACAGGATGCGCTCGGTGACGGTCGTCTTCCCCGCATCGATATGCGCCATGATCCCGATGTTCCGGGTGTCCGCAAGTTGATATTGCCGTGCCATTTTCGTCTCTTCGCCTACCAGCGCTTTCGTCGTTACCAGCGATAGTGCGCGAAAGCCTTGTTGGCCTCCGCCATGCGGTGCACATCTTCCTTCTTCTTCACCGCTCCGCCGCGTCCATTCGCCGCGTCCATCAATTCCTCAGCCAGCTTGTTCTCCATCGATTTCCCGGCTCGCTGCCGCGCATACAACACGATCCAGTGAATCGCCAGCGATTGTTTGCGATAAGGATTCACTTCCACCGGCACCTGATAGTTCGCGCCGCCCACGCGCCGCGTCTTTACTTCCAGCACCGGCCGGCAATTGTCCACAGCCTTCTTGAAAATCTTCAACGCGTCATCATTCGTCTTCGACGCCACTTGCTCCATCGCGCGGTAAAAAATCGTTTGCGCCGTTGAGCGCTTGCCGTCATACATCATCGAGCTGATAAATTTCTGCACCAGGTCGCTGCCGTAAACGGCATCGCCGGGAATCTTGCGCCGTAGCACCCAGCCTTTACGCGGCATCTTCCGCTTCTCCTATTTCTGCGCGGCTTTGGGCCGCTTGGCGCCGTATTTCGAGCGCCCCTGCTTGCGATTCTCCACTCCAGCCGCATCCAGCGTTCCGCGAATGATGTGATACCTCACGCCCGGCAAATCCTTCACGCGGCCGCCGCGCACCAGCACGATCGAGTGCTCTTGCAAGTTGTGTCCAATGCCGGGAATGTAGGTCGTGACTTCATGGGAGTTCGTCAGGCGGGCGCGCGCAACTTTGCGGAGGGCCGAGTTCGGCTTCTTCGGCGTCTGCGTATACACGCGCACGCACACGCCGCGCTTCTCCGGACAACCCTCGAGCGCCGGAGACTTCGTCTTCGTCCGCATTTGCTCGCGGCCGTGACGTACCAATTGCGCAAAAGTCGGCACGCTACTTCCTCCCTCACCGGCTCAAATTTCTGATTTACCGCGCGCACATACACCGGCGCGCAGCTGGTTTGAGGTGACAGAACAGAAAAGCCGAACTGCGACCCCGAAGGAACTACATGAAACTCCGCGCAGGCGCATCCATCTATTTTTCCCCACGCCTGGGTAAAGCGGAGAGGCTCTCACGGCTTTGCGGGGCTGGCGCCCCATTTCGGCCGTTCTTCTTACCCCGTTCCTTCGTACTCTGTTCCGGGGGAGAAGACCTACTCAATCGCCACCACACACGACAAGGGCCAAAGCCCACAATGCAACCGCAAGAGTATAGGTAAATCTAAACATCGTGTCAACTCGAAATCCTGTGGAAAGTCTGAGGATTCCACAGGTTGCGGACATTCCCGGGATGCCACCTCGAAAAGTCGTATGCCCCCCACCACGAATGCTGAAGGCCGTCTATCGCTGCGGTTGCCCCGTCGACTCAGCCGATCAGGGAACGGAGCAGCCGTACTTCGCACCCGAACGCGGCCTAACTCATTTAATATCAGTGGATTACGTAGAATCGCTTATTCCCGTCCGATCCCAGCCAGCCGCTAGCCCAACCGCCGCAAACTGTCACCTCCTCGAAACTGATTCACTCCGCGTGCTTTACCGCTTTCCAAGCCTGCCTTAAACTGACAATCGCTCTAGCTCAAGCTTGGGGTAAATATCTTGAAATTTTTATTTTGCGCCGGCGCCGCAATCCTCTCGCTGGCTTTGACATCCTTCGCTCAGCAACCGGCGCCGCCCCCGGCACCCGGCTCGCCGCCGTCAGCTCCCGCGCAGAAATCCGCAACTCCCGATTTCAGCAAAGAGCCCATCGTCATCGAGAAATTCCTCACCACCATTCGCTTCGAAAACGACGGCACCGGCGAACGCGACCAGCAGCTCCGCGCCCGTGTCCAAAATCAAATCGGCGTGCAACAACTCAGCGAACTAGTCTTCAGCTACAACGAAGCCAGCGAACAAGTCGAGATGCGCCATCTTCGCGTCGAGAAAACCGACGGCACCGTCGCCACGGCCACAGACAAAGACGTCAAAGATGTCACCGCGCAGATCGCCAACGACGCTCCGGCTTTCACCGATCTAAAAGAAAAACACATCACCGTCCCGGGCCTCGCTCCCGGCGTAGTCGTTGACTACGACGTCGTCACGCACATCACCAAGCCGCTCGCGCCCAACGAATTCTGGTACAAGCACCATTTCGCCCAGCAGATCATCGTTCTCGATGAAGAGCTCGAAATCAATGTTCCCGCCGCCCGCAAAATCAACTTGCACACCACCGATTCACATTTCACGCAGGAAGCACGCGACGCCCGCAAAATTTACCTCTGGAAGCGCGCGAATTTATCGAGCGCGCCAATCGAAGTTTCACCAGAAAAGAAAGGCGGAGAAACCGAAAATCCTCCGGCCACCGTCGAATTATCTTCTTTTGCATCGTGGAATGATGTAGCACGCTGGTACGCCACACTCGAAAAGGGCCGCTCCACTCCCACCCCGCAAATCCGCGCCAAAGTTCTAGAGCTCACTTCGCACGCCACAACTACGTCCGCCAAAATTCAGGCTCTCTATGCTTATGTCTCCAAAAATATCCGCTACGTCAGCCTCCCCTTCGGCCTCGGCCGCTACCAACCCCACACCGCAGCCGAAGTTTTCACCAATCAATATGGCGACTCCAAAGACAAGCACACTCTTCTCGCCGCCATGTTCGCAGCAATCAGCGTTCACGCCGATGCCGCGCTAATTCCCTCCGTGCACAAGCTCGACGCCCAAATCCCCTCCCCCACGCAATTCGATCACTTGATCACCGCCATCCCCTCGCTCGCAGATCCCACGAAGATCACGTGGCTCGACACCACCGCCGAAGTAGCGCCCTATCGCTATCTGGTTCCCTCTCTCCGCGGCAAGAAAGCACTAATCATCGCAGCCGATGGCACCGCCCGCATCGTCGCAACACCCGCCGATCCTCCATTCCATTCTTCTCAAGTCGTCGAAATCGAAGGCCGCGTCAGCGATCTCGGCAAACTCACCGCCTCTATTCTTTATCGCCTCCGCGGCGACAATGAATTCGCGCTGCGCGCCGCTTTCCGCCGCACGCCCGAAGCTCAGTGGAAACAAATCGGCCAGACCATGGCGCTCCTCGACGGCTTCCACGGCGAGATCACCAAAGTCGAAACCAGCGATCCAACCGCCACCGAAAAGCCCTTTGAAATGACGCTCGGCTACACGCAGAAAAGTTTTCTGGATTGGTCCAGCAAGAATTCGAAGCTCGCACTGCCGCTTCCAACGCTTGGCATGCCCGATCCGCCCGCCGACAGCAAATCCCCGATCGTAATCGGCGCAGCGCTCGACGTCTCACTGCGCCTGAAACTCACGCTTCCAGCCAACGAATCCTCGCGCGCACCCGTCAGCGTTACGGTCACGCGCGATTACGCCGAGTATCGCGCCACCTACGAAGTCCACGGCAATCAACTCAGCGTCGAACGCGCCATCCGCTTCAAGCTGCACGATCTTCCCGCAACGCGCGCCGCCGACTATCAAGCCTTCACTCGTGCCGTGGAAGCCGACGAAAATCAATTCGTGGCTATCGAGAATTCCGCCACAGGCGCTCCGGAAGTCCCCGCATCTGCAACCGCCGACGATCTCGTCGAAGCCGGCGCCGCAGCTCTAGAATCGGGAAACGCCGCGCAAGCCATCGCGCTTCTCCGCCGCGCCGGAACTCTCGATCCCCAGCGCAAAGATATCTGGAGCAGCATCGGTCTCGCCTATCTCCGCTTGCATCAACTGGATGAGGCCATCTCCGCATTCAAAAAGCAGCTCGAGCTCGATCCCGCTGATTCCAACGCCAACAACTACCTCGGCGTCGCTCTCGTGCAACAGGAAAAATTCGCCGAAGCCGCCGCCGCCTTCAAAAAGCAGATCGAGATAAATCCGCTCGACAATTTCGCCCACGCCTCGCTCGGCCTTCTCCTCGAACAGCAGAAGAAGTTCGCCGAAGCCCTGCCCGAACTCGACAAAGCCGCCGTGCTCACTCCCGACAATCCCCAGCTCCAAGTCAGCCTCGGCAACGCCTATCTGTCTCTCGGAAAAACCACGGAAGCAACGGCGGCATTCGACAAAGCCGTCGAACTCTCGCCCACGCCCGAAATATGGAACAGCATCGCCTACGATCTGGTCCAAAAGAATTTCAACCTCGAAAAAGCCCAGACCTACGCGCAATCCGCCGTGGACGCAACCTCGGCCGCTCTCCGCAACATCGACATCAATCATCTGACCAACAACGATCTCGCCGAAGTCCAAAACATCGGCGCCTATTGGGACACGCTAGGCTGGATTCATTTCACCCGCGGCGATATCGAACACGCCGAGCCATTCCTCCACGCCGCCTGGCAACTCACCCAAAACGGCGACGTAGGCGATCACCTAGCTCAACTCTACGAAACACAAAACAAGAAGGACGACGCCATCCGCACCTACGCCCTGGCCGCAGCCGCCCCACACGCCGAACCCGATTCCCGCGTCCGCCTAACAAAGCTGCTAGGCGATCCCGCAAAGGCAGATGACGCCGCAAAATCCGCGGCAAATGATTTGATCGCCCTAAGAACTTTTACGACGAACAAATTGGGAGACGAATCCGGCGAAGCCGAATTCTACATTCTGTTAGTGCCAACCGAAAAATCCGCCAAGGTAGAATCGGCAAAATTCCTAACCGGCGACAATTCCCTGCGCCAAGCCACAACCCAAATCCGTACAATCGATTTCGGCAACGTAGAAACCACAAGCCCGCCAGCAAAACTCCTACGCCGCACCAAACTAACCTGCCCCTCAGCCGCGAAATCCTGCACGCTGCAACTAGATCGCCCCGAACAAGTCCGCACCGCGAACTAGAATTAGCCCACGGCTATCCTATCCGAAGAGCCAAGAGAGAGTGTTTTCGGTGGGAGCCCCCGCATTTATGCGGGGGAAGGAGCGCTTCAGCGCTCCGAGAAAAGCCTCGGCCGTGACTCCCGCGCTTTAGCGCTGGGCCTCGCCGTTTTCCGTCCTCTTCGTAGGGGCGCCGCTTGCTGCGCCCGCCCCAGCCGCGCTCATCGAACCCTGCAAATTCATTCGCGCCGTCGAAAAATTCCCGTCGCCACTGCCACGCAATCCACCCAAGAAATGTGTTGTCATCTCGAACCCGCCCACCCAAATCGTTGTCATCCCGAACCCGATTTATCGGTGAGGGATCTGCGGTTTCTTGGTGTGCATTAAATCAAACAATCCGAGGAGAATTCGCAATTTCTCTGCAGCACTTCGCCTGAGGAAAACCTCCACCACGCCTACTTAAACTCCAAAACCTCCTTCTCCTTCGCCGCCGAAAGATCCTCAATCTTCTTCGTCTCCTGGTGCGTCACCTTCTCCAATTCATCCAGCGACCTCTTCTTCTCATCCTCGCTGATCTTCTTCTCCTTCTCCAATTTCTCCACCGCTTCCTTGATATCCCGCCGGATGTTTCGCACCGCCGTCCGGTGATTCTCCAGCACCTTGTGAATATGCTTCACCAAATCCTTGCGCCGCTCCTCCGTCAAAGAAGGAATCGGCACGCGCACCACTTTCCCGTCGCTCGAAGGATTCAATCCCAAATCCGAAGTTCGAATCGCCTTGTCAATCAACGCCAGCGCTCCGGGATCCCACGGCGCAATCATAATCACCGTCGGGTCCGGCACCGACATGGTCCCCAGCTGATTGAGCGGCATCGGCGTCCCGTGATAATCCACGCGGATCGCATCGAGCAGCGTCACATTCGCCCGCCCCGTCCGCACGCTCGCCAGATCCTTCCGGAAATCCTCCACCGCCTTCTCCATCCGCACGCGCGCCTGCGCCAGCGCATCCTTCGTAGTGGCAATCGTAGTCATGAACTTTCGTCTCCCTAGGCCGGGAAGAATTTCAGAAAAATCAGCCCCTCAATCCGCCTGCACCAACGATCCGACCTTCTCCCCCATCACCACTCGCCGCAAATTCCCCGAGACATTCATATCAAACACAATGATCGGCATCTTGTTGTCCATGCAAAGCGAAATGGCCGTCGAATCCATCACCGAAAGCCCCTTTTGCAGGACATCAATGTAAGAAATCTTCTCAAACCGCTTCGCCGTCTTCACTTTCTCCGGGTCCGCATCATAAACCCCGTCCACCCGCGTCGCCTTCAAAATCACCTGCGCCTTGATTTCCATCGCCCGCAACGCCGCCGCCGTATCCGTCGAAAAATAAGGATTCCCCGTCCCCGCCGCAAAAATCACCACGCGATCTTTCTCCAGGTGCCGCGTCGCGCGCCGCCGGATAAACGGCTCGGCCACCTGATGCATCTCAATCGCGCTCATCAATCGCGTATAGCATCCCATTTTCTCGAGCGCGTCCTGCAGCGCCAATCCATTGATCACGGTCGCGAGCATTCCCATGTAATCGCCCGTCGCCCGATCGATGGCAAACGACTTCTGGCGCCCGCCACGAAAAATATTTCCCCCGCCGACCACAATCGCGATCTTCACTCCAAGATCGTGTACGGCCTTTATCTCGCGCGCCAGCGCGATCACCGTCTCGGCGTGAATCCCCGATCCCGAAGGCCCTTGCAGCGATTCACCAGAAATCTTCAGCACCACGCGCTGATACACCAGCGCCTTCTTCTCGTCCTCCGCCGCGCGTTTCACCGTCTGTACTTTCGCCATGCTCCGCCGTCTTTCCCCCTGCTCGCGCGCATTGTAACAGAGATTCGCTGACGCCAACCCGCCGCGCCGCCAGTTTCCTCTGCAAGTCTCGTTCCGCGCCCCGCCCCAAAATGAAACGGCCCGCCGCGGCGGGCCGTTTCATGAATCCTCTCGTAGGGCCCGCTCCCGCGCTGGCGGGACGGGCCTCTTCGTGCACTAAGTCGCCAAGATCTCAAGCCGGCGCCGGCGCATCTCCCGCCGCAACCGGAGCCGCAGGCGCAGCCGCATCTCCTTCGCCGACTTTGAATCGCGCAAATCGCCGCACCGCGATATTCTCGCCCACCTTGGCGATCGCCTGATCGATCAACTCCTTCACCGTCACGCTCTCATCGCGGATGAAGTGTTGCTCGTACAGGCAATTCTCCTCGTAAAATTTCTCCATCTTCCCGTTCACGATTTTCTCAATCACGTTGTCGGGCTTTCCCGTCTGTTTCGCCTGATCCTTATAAATATCCCGCTCGCGATCCAAAATTTCCTGCGTCACTTCCTCGCGCTTCAAAAATCTCGGATCAAGCGCCGCAATGTGCATGGCCACGTCGTGGCAAAGCTTCTGGAAATCCTCAGTGCGCGCCACGAAATCGCTCTCGCAGTTCACTTCCACCAACACGCCGATTTTCCCGCCGGCGTGAATGTAATATCCGACCATGCCCTCGCTGGTCGCGCGCTGCGCCTTTTTCTGCGCCGCGGCCTGCCCCTTCTTGCGCAGCACGTTGATCGCCTGCTCGATATCGCCCTTCGTCTCGATCAAGGCCTCGCGGCACGCCGCGAATCCCGCGCCGGTGCGCTCGCGCAGCTCTTTCACCAGTTGCGCAGGAATATTCGGCCCTCCGGATTGCGTGGTCATATCGTCGTTTTGTCCTTCCCAGTTGAACTGAGGTTTCTTCGAGGGAACGTGAAGATGAACCGGCCGCTGAAACCTCAGGCCTTAGTTTTCGATTCTTCTTCTTCGCCGGGCGCAGTCACATCCTCGGCCGCAGCCGCAGCGAGAACCTCAGAAGGCTCGACTTCCGCAAAGTCGCCCTCCGGCTTCTCGTATTTCTCGTACGCGCTTGTGTCCACGTAATCCACTTTTTCCGTCAGGTCCGCGCCTTCGGTAGTCTTCTGATCCGCGATCTGCGTGCGTTCATACAGTTGCCGCCCGGAGATCACCGCATCCGCGATCTTCGAAGTGAAGAGCCGAATCGCGCGCAGCGCATCATCATTACCCGGAATCACCACGTCCACGATATCCGGATCGCAATTCGTATCCACGATCGCCACTACCGGCACTCCCATTCGCCGAGCCTCGCGCACCGCAATCTGCTCGTTGTTCGGATCGATCACGAACATCGCGTCCGGCAGCGTGGCCATATTCTCCACGCCCGCAAAATTCTGCTGCAAATGCTTCAACTCGCGCTCCAGCCGCGCCGCTTCTTTCTTCGGCAAATCGGCCATGCGCCCGTCCTCGACCATGGCTTTCAGCAGCTTCAGCCTCTTGATCGATTTCTGCAGCGTCACCCAATTCGTCAGCGTGCCGCCCAGCCAGCGATGCTGCACATAGTACATTCCTGCGCGCGTAGCTTCTTCGACGATCGCTTCTTGCGCTTGTCTTTTCGTTCCCAAAAAAAGTACCGTGCGGCCCTGCGCGGTGAGCTCCGAAACGTAGCGGGCGGCTTCGCGGAACATCTTCAGCGTCTTCTGAAGATCAATGATGTGGATTCCATTGCGTTCCCCGAAAATATATTCCTTCATCTTCGGGTTCCAACGTCGCGTCTGATGGCCGAAATGCACACCAGCCTCCAGAAGCTCCTTCATCGTAATTTCGACTGCCAATTTTCCTCCTCTATGAAAGGGACGCTTGTTTGACCGCCCGCCAGATCACTCGAGCGGCAGCGTCCTTTTGTGCCGGTCCGAATCCGGCCGTGAATTATTACTTCTACTGCCACAAATCGCAAACGCAACTTCCAGAAACTAGCGCTTGCTGTACTGAAAGCGGCGTCGCGCGCCCTTCTGCCCGTACTTCTTTCGTTCCTTCATTCTCGAATCGCGCGTCAAAAATCCATTCTTCCGCAAAGCCGGCCGCAGCTCCGGATTGAAAACCGAAAGCGCGCGCGACAACCCCATGCGCACCGCTCCAGCCTGCCCGCCGACGCCGCCGCCCTTCACCGTCGCGGCAACTTCCACCTGATCCTGCGTTTGCGTGAATTTCAAAGGCTCCACAGCCGCCGTATGCCAGGCCACGTTCTTGAAATATTCATCCACCGGCCGGCCATTCACGGTGAATCGCGCCGCACCAGGCTTCACATAAACGCGCGCCACAGCCTCGCGCCGCCGCCCAGTCCCATAAAATTTCTTGGTCCCGCCGTAAGTCAAAGTAGCGCTCAAATTTCTTCTCCTCTTTCCTACCGCATCGGCTTTGCAGTGTCAGGGCACGACTTCAGTCGTGCCGCAACGCTCTGAAAACATTCCCGGCTTCAGCCGCTGAGGGTACCCGCGCCAAAAAGAAAAATTGGCATCCGAGGGCCCGAAGAGCCTGTCCCGAATCCCTCAAGGGAATCTCAGCGTCAATCCTTGCACCGAATAAACGCCAGGAACGACTCGCGCGGTACGTCCCTCGTGCGGTTACAGCGTGATCGGCTGAGGTTTCTGTCCGGCGTGGCGCAACAGACCCTTCTCACCAGCATACACGCGCAATTTCTTCGCGCGCTTGGCACGCAGCTTGTTCTTCGGCAACATGCCCAGCACAGCCTCGCGAATCACTTCCGCGGGCTGGCGCTCCATCATCCGGCGAATGGGAATTTCCTTCAATCCGCCCGGATGACCGCTATGATGCCGGTAAATTTTCTGGTCAATCTTGTTGCCGGTCAATCGCACGCGCTCGGCGTTGATCACCACAACGTGATCCCCGCAATCAAGATGCGGGGTAAATTGCGGCTTATCTTTGCCGATCAAAATCCGCGCAATCCGCGTCGCCAGCCGCCCGAGCACCTGCCCGTTCGCGTCCACCACGAACCAATTCTTCCCGAGCGTCAGCTCATCAACCTCTCGACCCTTTGCCACATACGTCCGCATTCGCCCAGTCACACCTTTCCTGTCAGAGACAATCCCCAAGATTAAAGCATGCCTCCAACATTGTCAACGCAAGGTAGTCCCTCAATCTCGAGCCGCTCGAAGTTCTTAGGGCACCAGCTTTTGGGTAGCAGCCCCCGCATTCATGCGGGGGAAGGAGCGCTTCAGCGCTCCTGGAAACGCTCCGCCTTTGACCCCGCGCCTTAGCGCTGGTCCTCGCGTTCTTTCCATGCTCTTCGTAGGGGCGCGGCTTGCTGCGCCCGCTCGCGTACATGACTGCGTCCGCGGAATGCAGTTTGGAGGCAGCCCCCGCATTCATGCGGGGGAGGAGCGCTTCAGCGCTCCGAAAAAGCCTCGCCCCTGATTCCCGCGCTTTAGCGCTGGGCCTCGCGGTTTCTCCGTCCTCTTCGCACGCGCGCGACCCTGTCCCAACGAAGGAGAGATTGCCGCGCTTGCCTCCCCCAGCTATACTCCCGCGCAGAATCGCAGACCTCGCATCTCGATTCCAAAAATCTCACCAGGAGAAAAAATGAAGAAGCTCGCAGGAACTATTTTGTTGCTCACCGCCTGTGTCAGCCTGGCCTTCGCCCAAGACAAGATGGCCAAAGCCCCAAGCACCGCCGATTCCGTCAAACAACTTGAACGCGATTGGTTGGCTGCCGAGAAAGCCGGCGACGCTGACAAGCTCAGTCAAATTATCGCCGACGATTGGATAGCCCTCGGCCCCGATGGCAGCACCATAAACAAGCAGACATTCATCGCCGACTACAAGTCCGGCAAGTCCAAGGTCGAGACCTTCGAGATGGGCCCGATGACCGTCAAGGTGATGGGCAACGTCGCGGTCGTCCAGGGCAGCGACACCGAAAAGAGCAAGACGGAAGGCAAAGACTCCAGCGGCAAATACGTCTGGATGGATGTGTTCGAGAAGCGCGACGGCAAATGGCAAGCCGTCCGCTCCCAAAATGCCCTGATAAAATAACACCCATCCGCAGCTTTCGAAGCGTAAATCAACGCGAAACCAAACGGAGGGGCGCCGAGCGTACCGCCGGCGTCCCTTCCGGCATTTTACGACCGCGAATCCGCCAAGGGCGACAATCACGCGCGGACTAGAAGACCTCAATAAATCTACAATCGGAGTCCGCCCGCCGTCGTCGCCCTCGCACCGATTCGTCGTCATCAGATTCCGGCAGAGACGCCGGCGCTAGCAACTCCTGTCGCTAATCAGCCGTGATGCGTTGTCCGGTCACGTTGCCCTGAACATGCGCCAGCAGATTTCCGTTCGTATCGTACTGATCGATTGTAAAAGTCCCCGAGTAGCTGTCGCCGCTATGATCCAGCGTCAGATTCTCGCGGATGTTCCCCGGGCCAACAAAAGTCGTTCCCGTTGGATCCCAGGAGAGCGCAAAGTGGTTGAGCTTGTAGGTGAATCGTCCGGTGGACTTCCACACTCCCATGCAAAAACTGCCCGTAATGGGAGGACGCCCCGAATTCATGATTTCCGTTCCGTCGCTGTGCCACGTGGCGTAGCCCTGATCGATCACGGCTCCATCAGGAATGCCCTCGCTGCCTTCGGACACAAACTGAACGCTCCAAAGTCCCACGATCGAGCCTCGTCCTGCCGCGACCTCTTGACCGGAGGACTGTTCAACGGATGATTTCCCGGTTTCGCTAGGCGCTTGGCCGGATTTGTTTGGCGGTCGCACCGGGGCAACGGGCGTCGCCGGCGTGAAATAACCGCAGCCGCTGCCGATCAGTCCGGGAACGGCGTGAATCCCGGCTGCAAAGGCAGTGACATGCGAGGACTGGGCGCTGAGTCCTTGGGCAAAGCACAAACACAGAGTTCCGAGCACGATCCAGAAGCTGGCGATTGCAAATTTGTGTTTCATTTTGTAGTTCCTCCTCCTCGAATCAGTAGATTCGGTGGGCCCTTATCGCGCAAGGGCTCGCTCGGCGACAATGCAAAGTGATTCACTGCTTGAACATTTTCTGAACACCGCATAAGTGATTGCATTCTCGGCATATTACCGATGTGCTCTGCCGGCCGCATGCCGCTTCTTGACTGCCGTTCCGAGAAGCCTCAGAATCACACATCGCGTCCCCGGCGAAGAGCCTCGTTGCATTGAACGTGAAGACGACTAGCGCGCGCACCGCTTCGTTCGGCCCCTATGTGCTGGATTTGCGTTCCGCTGAGCTACGGAAGTCCGGCGTGCGAGTGAAGATGGGCGAGCAGCCGTTCCAGATACTCCACATGCTGCTCGAAAGCTCCGGGGAAATGGTCTCGAGGGAAGATCTTCGGGCGAAACTCTGGGCCGATGAAACGTTTGTTGACTTCGATCATGGGTTAAATTCCGCCATTCAGCGCCTGCGCGATTGCCTTTCCGATACCGCCGAAAAGCCTCAATGGGTCGAAACCATTCCCCGCCGAGGCTATCGATTTATCGGCCAGGTGGATTGGTCAAACGGTGCGGCTCACTCGCGGGGCCGCGTCTGGGCTGAGGAGTCAGCCCAGCAAGATAATGGTGGCGGTACGAGCGCGCTCACGGAAGCTCAAGAGCCCAGCGCGGGCAACGGCTCGCGAAAAGCCACCATTGGGATCTCTGCGATCGTCGCAATAGTTCTAGTGGCGGGATCGCTCGCCTGGGTGAGCGCGCGACGCAAAACGCCGCGGCCGGAGGACTCGGCAAGCATCCGTTCGATTGCCGTCCTCCCGCTAGAGAACCTGTCGGGCGATCCGTCACAGGACTACTTCGCAGACGGAATGACCGATGAGTTGATCACCACGCTGGCGAAGAATCGCGCCCTGCGCATCACATCGCGTGCTTCCATCATGCGTTACAAGTCCGATCACAAGCCGACAAGCGAAATCGCCGCTGAACTCGGCGTGGACGCAGTTATCGTGGGTTCGGTGGCGCGCTCCGGCCATAGACTGCGGATAAATGCTCAACTGATCCGGGCCTCCGATGACAGTCATCTCTGGGCTGAGAGTTACGATCAGGATCTTGGCGATGCCCTGATCGTGCAGGAGGAGCTGGCGCGCGCCATTGCAGAGCAAGTTCGAGTCGCGTCTGTGTTCACCGGCACTCCCAACGCCAGCGCGGCCACACGTTTCAATCCCGAGGCGCACGACGCGTACCTGCGCGGGCGCTACTATTGGCACAAGGCGGAATTCTTCAAGAGTCGCGAGTTTTTTCAAAAAGCGATTGACCTGGACCCTGCGTACGCGCCCGGCTACTGCGGCTTAGCCGATTCTTACGGAGGTGCTTGTGTCTGGGGGCAATTGACGCCCAACGAAGCCATGCCGAGGTGCGAGGCGGCAGCGCGCAAGGCGCTCCAAATCGATGATTCCCTGGCCGAAGCGCACAATTCCCTCGCGGCAGTCAAACTTTTTTACGATTGGGATTGGAGCGGAGCGGAAACTGAAGTCAAGCGGGCGATTGAACTGGATCCTAACCTCGCCGAAGCCCACCACATCTACCACACCGTCTTGAGCATCACCAATCGCCCTTCGGAATCCTTAGAGCAAGAGAAAATTGCGCAGAAATTGGACCCGTTTTCCCGGCCATGGGGTCTGGGTTGGGAACTCGTAAGCCAAGGGCGAATCGATGAAGGCATCGCAGAACTTCGCTCCCACTTGGCGGATGCTGGAAGCGATCCCAACTTGCACGAAGTTCTCGCCTCTGCTTATTTCACGGAGGGCATGGTTGCGGAAGGAGTCGCGGAGGACAAGGCTAAGTTCACGCTGCAGGGCGACATCGAGGACGCATCCGGGATCGAGAACGCTTATAAAACCGGCGGCTACAGCGGCGTAATGGAATGGCGCCTGGCGCTACTCGAGAAGAACGCGAAAGAGCACTACGTTTCGCAGTGGGATTTTGCGCAGGCCTACGCAATTCTCGGCCGCCGCGACGACGCTATTCACTCTCTGCAAAAATCCTTCGATCAACGCGTTCCCACGGTGATTTTCTTGAAAGAGGATCCGTCGCTTAACTCGCTTCATAAAGATCCTCGCTACCAGGCAATCGTCAAAGGGATCGGCTTGCCTTAAGAAAAGACAGACATGGCGACCACCGCTCGAACCGCGTCGTTCGGCCCCTATGCCCTCGATTTACGCTCCGGCGAGCTGCGCAAATTCGGCATGCGGCGGGCGGCCATGCCTTTTCCGGAGGTTTGCCGTGGCTGCCCGATCCTTCCGGGTTTGTGGGAAGAGTCGGGGTTTCGGCGCCGCCTCTGATTTTCCGCGCCTTGATCCTCGTTGATGCTCACCCGAATCCCGCCACGGCTCGGAAAAGCTTGTAACTTACAAGGTACAACTGAAAAGCCTTGAGGAAAATTCCGCCTCGCGCGAATCGCAAGCTCACAATTCCCTTCGAAGAGACCGTCATCCGTCGGCTGCGGAAGGACCGCAAATTCGCTGTCGAATACTTGAAAGCTGCGCTGGGGGACGAGGAGGAGCCGCGAGTGCTGCTGATTGCGTTGCGAAAGCCGCGGGAATTACGCGAGAGAGCCTATATCGGGCTCTATCTGTCCGGGGGAATCCGTGGTTGTCCACGCTGGTTGCGGTCACGAGAGCCATTGGACTGAAGCTTACCGTCGAACCAGCTCGCTAGTCGGGCCGTCCGGCCTTCTCCGCCGGTTTTGCTCGCCGCACTGCCCGCTCTTACGTGTTTGAAGCGTGCCTGTGAGAACTAAGATGATCTGTCAGGGCATGACTTCAGTCATGCCGCAAAGGCCGCCAAATCAATTCGGCTTCAGCCGCTGCGGTCCGTCTTATGGCGTACTCACACACTCACTCTTCGACTTTTCGCCCGCTCGAATTCCCTGCTTCCCCGATCCCCTTCCCGCCCGGCCATCCCCGAAATATGGCTCCAACAAAACTGTTGACAACTTGGTACTCTTGTGCTACAAAGACCCAAGGAGTTCGCAGCCCCTAAGCCCGGGGCTGGCTCTCCTGAGCTAACTCGGGTCCGGGCTGATGATTCAGCCCGGCAAGTGACAATGACTGTGTGCCAAAAACTTGGAACTGTATTGGAGGCTGAAAGAATCAGGTCCGCGCCCTACAAACCTCAATCCCCAAACCCCCAGGACGTGATCCATTTCTAATCGCGTGCAAAATTATTAGAAATCGCTGTAACCCAAACAAAACAAACGACGGAGCTCATTTCTAATCGCGTGAAAACACATGTTTTTTAGACTAAGAGGCGAGGGCTTAATCGGCCGCCAATGGAAAAGAAACCGCAGATTCCTCACCCAGAGTGCGGGTTCGGAATGAGGCCCGGGGCGAGGCGGGAGTTCGCAATGACAATACGGAGTGAGTCACAGATAACTCGAAGCCGCCAAAAACGGCAAACGGCCTCAAGTCTGCCCTTCGAGCCCCGAAAGGCGCCCCAGGATAAAAAGACCGGCTTTACATCATCATGAAAGGAGGCAATTTCTAATCGAGACACGAATTTATTAGAAACGGGCCTAAGTGATTGAAAACACTCCACCGGTACCCGTTCTAATCGAGACAAAACACGCCTTTTTTTTGAAACGTGATCAACGCTCGGAAACTTCGAAAGCGCCGCGGCTGATCGCGTACCCGCGTGCAGCTTGACATGCACTCAGCGCGGGCGTAGTTTTGCCCTCGTCCCACCGGTTCTGCGTCCACTTCGACTGCAAAAACGCTGAGCTGAAGATTCACCTGAACCTGTCCCCCGCGGGGCGCGGGGAAATTCAAAATTGGAGGCGTAGAGATGAGGAAGAGAAGCTTGACCATTCTGGGTGTCGTGTGCGCGCTGGCGCTTTCGGCGCTGGCGATGCCCGCGCCTGCGAGTGCGCAGGAGACATCGCATTACACTTTCGTTTCGTTCTGGGCGGTGCCGCGAGCGCAGTGGAGCGATTTCGAGAAGGCGGATGCGGATACAAACGCGATTCTGGGGAAGTTGGTGGCGGACGGGACGCTGGAGGCCTTCGGATCATGCGCGATTCTGGTGCATACCGAAGAGGGGTACACGCATATCAGCTGGTTCACGTCGCAGAGCCAGGCGGGCATTTTGAAGACGCTGGATGCACTGAAAAGTTCTTCGAGGACGCCGCAATTGGCGGCCACGACGAAACATCGCGACTACATGCAGCACACCATCGGACATGGCGGGAAGACCGTGAACACGACCTCGGGCTATATACGCGTGAGCATCTGGCAGGCCAAGCCGGGACGCAGCGAAGACGTCGAGAATTTCTTCAAGAAGTATATCCAGCCGGATTTGGACGCGGGCGTGGCTGACGGGTCGGTGTTGTCTTACAACTTCGACACGGAGCAGGTGCACACAGATGCGCCGGGCGGCTACTTCCTGGCGGTTTCGTACGCGAATGGCGATGGGTTGGACCGGAGTGCGGCGATGCTCGCGAAGCATGCCAAGGAAGATCCTGCTGTCGGGGAGGGCTTTGGCTCGATGCTGGAGAGCAAGGAGCACCGCGACCTGCTCGGCAGAATACTCGCGTTCCAACACAAATAGCGTTGCTGGCTTGATTGAATTCCGGCGCGTGAGACCCTGGAGCGGAGACTCGCTCTAGGGCTTCACGTCGGCGGAGCTTGGTTTTGCAGCCGTGGCGGGCTGGGCGTCTTGCTTCGCTGGATCGAAGACGTAGCGCAGCATGACGAAACCGCCTTCGGTAACGCTTTGATCGACGGCCAGCGTTTCGTAGAGTTGCTGGCCATTCGGCGAGATTTCGAACGAGCGCGTGAGCTTCAGGGCGTTGGGGCCTTTTTCGTCGGTGACCAGGCGGCCGCCATCCCAGTGGGCTGCGAGTTGCTTATATTTGTCGTCTTTGGATTTTTGCAGCTTGCGGCCATCGGTGAAGAGAGCGCGCTTGTGGTTCTCGTCGTCCGTGATGTCGACTTCGGCGTCGTTGTGAATGAGCGCGAGAGAATTGGGCGGATAGATTAGTTCCTCGGTGCGGTTGCGATCGGCATTGCTCTCGCGACCGCCGAAACCTCCCCGGCCGCCGGGATAACCGCCGCGTCCGCCCGGATAGCCGCCCCACACGGGACCGTTGCCGCCGCGATTGCTGCCGCTTGCCTGGCGCATTTTTTTCTGTGGGTCGTCACTCTTGGCTGCGTTGAGAGTCCAGTTGCCCCAGAGTTCGTGGCGCGGGAGCGGCTTCTTTTCTACGGGAGCGGGAGCGTGCGTATCGGCACTGGTGCGCTCTGGATGGATCGGGCCGGGCGGCGCTTGCGCGCGAAGGGGTGCGGCGACCGCGAAGCAGAAAATTGCTGTCGCGACTCCAAGCGAAAATCGTGTTGAAGTTCTCATTGCGATTTCGTTCCGCGCGCTGAAGTCTTGATTCATTTTACATCACGGGGCGACTCGATAGTGATTTGGGAATGGGCTTGTGCGGCGTGCTGCTACAGGCAGAACGGCTTTGTTTGACCGGGTGCGGTCCGCGGGTGAGTGTTGCCTTTGTCAGATACTCATTCGCCGGATGCCGGCGAGACGCCAGCGGTACCGAAGACGGAGCTACTTCAGCTTTTCGTATTCGGCTTTCGCGGCGATTAGGATGGGGATATTGGGATCGGCGTCTTTCCAGAGATCTAAGAAATCTTTGTAGGCGGCCAAGGCGCGCACGCGGGCGGCATCGGCGTCTGCGCCTTGCGACGCTTTGGCTTGCAGGGCGTTGGCGCGGGCTACGCCCAGATGCGCGAGCGCGCCGGTCCAGCAATTCCAGACTAAGCCGCTGTGATCGATGATCCTCTGAAATTCCGCAGCGGCAGCCGCGCCTTGTCCTGCGGCCAGATTCGCCTGGCCGCGAATGTAAATCGAATAGAGACACGACTCATTGGCAACAAACGCAATCGAGCCGAAATCCAACGGTCCCTCGGCTGGAAATTCCTTCAAGGCTTGCGTGGCGTTGTTTCCGTCCAGCGCCACTTGCGCGCGAATTGGCGGCAGCCAGATCATTTGCATGTGCGTATCGAGCGCATAGCGCTTGTTCAAATCCTGCGCCATGGACGTCGCTCGCCCGGCGTCGCCGGACATCGCTAGCGCCAGCGCCGCTTCCGACTGCACGCCCTGGCTGTTTGGATACAGTTTCAGTCCGTCCCCCGCCGTCTGTTTTGCCGCAGCGGCGTTGCCGAACGCCGCTTCCCGAATGGCCGCATTTTCGAGCCAGATCGCGCCTGACTCTTTGGCGTCATTGCGTGCAGCGCTCTCTTCCGCCTGTTTGGTGATTTCACGTGCTTTGGCCAGGTGCCCGGCATAGGCCTGCGTATCGGACTCCAACGAAAGCCCAACGTGCTCTTCCGGCTTGCCCGCGAACCAGTGCTGCTCCTCGGCCATTGCCGCGGAATTCGCGCTGAGAAACGCCAGGGCGTAAAGAGCGTTATGCAGAGCGAAATTATCCAATTTCCGTTCGCGCCCCTGTTGAATCACTTGCCGGGCTTCGTCAAACCGTTGCAGCGCCATGAGCGAGTTGGGGATATTGACGTACGGCGGAACAGTATTCGGCTCCAGGCGCAAGGTTTCCTGATACTCGCCGATGGACTTCTCATATTGCCCCATGGCCGAGTAAATCACGCCCAAATTCGTATACGGAATAAAATTTCGCGGGTAGCTGGAAATCCACTCCTGATAAACTTGCGCTGATTTATCGAGCTCTCCCGTAACGTACTGATAATAGGCCGCAGAGATGCTCAGCTTTTCGCGTTCGCTGGCGTGTTCGCGGAGCTCGAAGGCTTTGGTGAAATACTCGGCGGCGCGGCTGGACTCGCCCATATTGCCATAACTCGTTCCTATTGCCGTATAACCCATGGCGAAGTTGGGATCGAGCTCGATGGCGCGCTGTTCGTAAGGCAAAGCAGCGGCGTCGCCTTTCTCGTTGCGAATCTTCCGGCTGGTGCTGAAAGCCTTGAGCGCGTCGAGCGAGGACGTGGTCGCCTCCGCCAGAGGCACATCGTACTTCTGCACTGTCGCCAGCGATTCGCCGAGTTGCTGGCGCAATTTCGACGTGGCATCGCTCAGCGCGTCGAGCACTTTTTCCTTCGACGCCGCGGTCACCTGCTCCTGCGCCAGTGGTTCGCCACTTTGGCAGTTCACCGCTTTTAACGCCACCACGTACTGGCTGCCAAGATTGCTGATCGATCCCGCGATGTAGGCTTTGCCGCTGGCGCGCTGGCAGAGCTCGCTGGCGATTTCCGGAGTCAGCGGCGTATTGCGGGGCCGCGACATCAATTGCAGCGTCTCCGCGACTTTGCGGTCCGGCAGTACGTTGAGGAACGGCGATTGATTGAGCGCCACGCTGAGAGCGGTCTTCAGCGTTTCATCGAACACTGGATCGCCGGTGGAATTGGCGAAATCCGCGAGCACGACTGTGTCGCGTTCCGTAAGCACCGGCTTGCTGCGCTCTTTGAACCACCAGATTCCCCCAGCAATCAAAATAATCGCAGCCACTGCGATCGCGATGCTCTTGTAGGGGAGTGCCTGCAGGCCCTCCCGCTGTTCGGCCCCTGCCGCCGGAGTTGCTACTCCCGCCACGCTTGCCGAGTCCGGCCGAACCGCCGCTGCGCTAGAACCCGAACCGCCGGCACGCACCTCAATCGTCCCGGAAACCTGCGCCGCCGCAACTCCGGTCGCCGCAGGCACCACATTTGCCGACGAACTGCCCACTGTGGATATGTTTCCGGATTGTCCTTCGCGCCGAAGCCGTTTCAAATCCGCGCGCATGTCGGCGGCGTGCTGATAGCGCGTTTCGCGATCTTTCTCCAGTGCTTTGGTGATGATGTCTTCGAATTTCGGCGGCACGTCGGGATTGAAACGAATCGGCGGAATCGGAGTCTGGTCGAGAATGGACTTGAATATCACGCCGGTCGATTCCCCGCGGAACGGCGTGACGCCCGTGGCCATCTCGTAGAGCACGACGCCAAAACTGAAAAGGTCGCTGCGTGAGTCGAGCTCTTTCGCGCGCACTTGCTCGGGCGACATGTACGCCACGGTGCCGATCGCACTGCCTGGACTGGTGAGATGCTCGGGAGAGATGCCGGCGCTGTCCTGAGTTGCAGCGATGGAGTCCGAGGATGCCGCCGACATGGTCTTGGCCAAACCGAAATCGAGAATCTTGGCGTGGCCGCGAGTGGTGACGAAAAGATTCGCGGGCTTAATGTCGCGGTGCACGATGCCTTTGGCGTGCGCGGCGTCGAGCGCGTCGGCTATCTCGATGGACAGCTCCAGCGTTTCATCAATGGGCATGGGCTTGCCGTTGATGCGGTGCTTGAGAGTTTGCCCCTCGAGAAACTGCATGGCGATGAACGGGCGTCCATTCTCCTCGCCGATTTCGTAAATCGTGCAGATATTGGGATGATCGAGCGCAGACGCGGCCTTGGCTTCGCGCTGGAAGCGTTCGAGCGCCTGGCGATCCCGGCCAAGTTCATCGGGGAGAAATTTCAGGGCGACGAAGCGGGAGAGCTTGGTGTCCTCGGCTTTGTAGACCACGCCCATGCCGCCACCGCCGAGTCTTTCGACGATGCGGTAGTGGGAGATAGTGCGGCCGATGAGCGATTGCGGTTCCGCCATTCCGCCGGATTCTATGGTTCTTGTAGAAGTAAGTCAACGAATGGAGATAATTCGCGATAGCGCAGATAAAAGATGCCGGGCTAAAAGCCCGGCGCTACATAGGCACATCACGGCGCTTGAGTGACGGCCAAAAACTACGCAAATAAAAATGGCGCGGCGGACCGCAGGAGGCTGCTGCGCCGTCTGGCGGTCCGCCGAAATGCGGATTGCGAAACTTCTCTTAGCTGGCTGAACTCGAAGCGACCGTGCTGCTCTTGGCCGATTTCGAGTAGGACTTCGAATCTTCGCCTTCGCCGGACTTCTCGATCTCGATGGAGCCTTTAAAGTAGGCGCCGTCCTCGATCATGATGCGGGCGGTGGTGAGATCGCCGACGACCGAGCCGTCTTTCTTGATCTCGATGCGGTCGCGGGCCTGCAAATTGCCCTTCACGTTGCCGAAGACGACCACTTCGCGTGCGATCACGTCGGCGGTGACTTTGGCGGTAGCTCCGACGACCAGCTTGCGGTCATCCAGGTGGATCAGGCCTTCCACGCTGCCGTCAATATGAAGATCTTCGTTGCCGGAGATCTCCCCCTTGAAGTGCAGGCTGGATCCAAGGCGCGCGGTGGCGCCGCTGGTACCTGTTGCAGAAGGATAGCTCGTCTCGATAGGACTCATAGTTCGTGCCTCCACAGGCGGCGGTGCGCTCGCCGTGCTTGGATTGAAATACTCAGGTGCGGACGGCTTCGGCGGCTCCGGTATGTTGCTGGCCGGCTTCGCCGGATTGGCCGGCTTTTTGTCACCCCACATGCCCCCTCCTCAGACCTTGAAACCAGAAGACAGACAGACTGAACCACATGTGTGACTGGGGAGTTTCAATCTAGACCTGTGCGGGGCCGGAGGCAAATGCAAAATGGTACAGGAGTTTCCACCGGCGCAACTGCCTGTGGAAATACGTAGGGGGATGGGACAGGCGTATTACCGCAGAGACGCAGAGGGCGCCGAGAAAACCCCGCTAATATTTACGGAGGACGCCGATTACACGGCCCTGGATGCGGACATCGGCGGCTGGAACTACGATTGGGGACATTTGCGAATTGGCTGGCTGCAGGCGGACTTTGCCGGGGCCTTCGCGGTAGAAGCGCTTGAGCGTGGCTTCATCGCCGCCTACCAGGGCGACTACGATGTCGCCAGAATTTACGACGTGGGTTTGCTCCACGACGATGAAGTCGCCGTCGAGGATGTGATCGTCGCGCATGGATTCGCCTTTAACCTGCAGGACGAAATTATTCTGGCCGCGGGTGAAATCGGCGAGAGAGAGCGATTCGCGATCTTCGATGGCTTCGACCGGGCGGCCGGCAGCGATGCGGCCGAGAAGAGGCAGATCGGTGGCGCGGCGGGCGATGACTGTCTCGGAAACGGATTTCACGAGTTGCGTAATTTCGATCGAGCGGCTTTGGTTGTAGCCGCGGCGGACGAAGCCTTTCTTCTCGAGCGTGGAGAGATGCTTGTGTACCGTGGCCAGCGAAGTCAGTTTCAGCGCGCGGGCGATTTCTTCGAAGCTCGGCGAGTAACCGTTCTTGTTCATGAAGGTTACGAGGTAGTCGAGAACCTGCTTTTGGCGCTTGGTGAGGGTCATGGACGATTGACTCCTTAAATTGCACTCCACTCTAGGCGAAGAGAAGGCGAAAAGTCAAGTCCAGGATTACTCGGCCCAGGCTAGATCTCCCAATGTGCGGCGCGCGGCAGAACTGACGTCCGAATCGGCTCGGCGGCGTGTTAACGCGCCTTTAATGTTTCTGTGTTAGATTGGCGCAATCTTGAAGCACGGGCACGGCCGCGCCATTCCGCGGCCGAGGACTGAATCCCTCCCTCCATGCGCAACGGTGATCTAACTCGACTGCATGACCTCATCCAGCAACTGGATCTGCTGCGCGCGGAAATGTTGAATCTGGAGGCTGAGGGCCTGACGGATGAATCGGATGTTCATCCAGAGCACCGCGCCAGCGCCAGGAACCTGCTGCACTATCTGGCTCTCCGCCGCCACGATATCCGCGAGATGCAGGAGCAGCTCGCTGCCTTGGGACTTTCCTCCCTGGGTCGCACAGAATCGCATGTCATCACCGCGCTGCACTCGGTGATGGACGTGCTCGCACAGCTCACGGGAACGGAGGGACCCGTGCGCGAGCTGATCGAGCCTACGGTCGCGCCAATTCAGGGCCAGAAGTTGCTCGAGAGAAATACGGATGCGCTCCTGGGTGGCGCTCCCGCAGGACGTAAAGTGCGCATTATGGTGACGATGCCCTCCGAAGCAGGCGCCGACTACGAGCTTGTTCGCGATCTTGTCCTCAATGGCATGAATTGCATGCGCATCAATTGCGCTCACGACGGGCCGGAGGCTTGGTCCGGGATGATCCGCAACTTGCGCCGCGCCGAACAGGAAACGGGCAATAAATGTATGGTTTCGATGGACGTGGCCGGGCCCAAACTGCGTACGGGCCCGATTGAGGGCGGTCCGGCGGTCGTCAAGTATCGCCCGAAGCGGGATTCTTACGGCCGCGTCGAATCGCCGGCGCGAATCTGGCTCACGCCGGAATCCAAACCCGAGGCTTCACCGTCGGTTGCAACTGCCGCGATTCTGGTTCCAGGCGACTGGCTATCACGTCTTGCACCCGGCACCCGCATCCGATTCACGGATACGCGCGGGGCGCGCCGATTCATGACCGTCACAACTGTTTCGAGCGACGGCTGCTGGGCCGAGGCTTCCCGCACGGCCTATCTTGCGCCGGACGTGGTGCTCGAGGCCGTCGCCGACGAGGGCCACGCGGACGAGACGGACAGCGTCCGGTTTTCGCGCGTCGGTCCCGTCCCCTCGGCGGTGCAAACGATTCGGCTGAAGAAAGGCGACATACTTGTCCTCACGCGTTCGCTCGAACCGGGCCAGCCGGCAAAGTACGACGACAAAAAGCAGCTCGTCAGCCCGGCGCATATCGGCGTCACGTTGAGCGAGTTTTTTGATTCTGTGCGGCCGGGTGAGCCGATCTGGTTTGACGACGGAAAGATCGGCGGAATTATCGCGGCCGTCGCTCACGATCGCGTGGAAGTTGAGATCACGAGCGCGGCGGCCGCGGGCGCAGAACTCGGAGCTGAAAAAGGCATCAACGTTCCAGATTCCCATCTGCGCCTCGGGTCGCTCACGGCGAACGACCTGAAAGCCCTCGAATTTATCGTGCAGCACGCCGACATCGTCGGCTACTCGTTCGTCCGCAGCGAATCGGACATCCGGGACCTGCAAGCCCAGCTCGAAAAGCTCGGCGCCGGAGAAATGGGGATCATTCTAAAAATCGAGACCCGGCAGGGATTCGCGAATCTTCCGCGGATTCTTCTCGCGGCGATGAGAAATCGGCGGGTCGGCGTCATGATTGCGCGCGGCGACCTGGCGATCGAATGCGGCTACCAGCGACTTGCCGAAGTGCAGGAAGAAATTCTCTGGATTTGCGAAGCGGCGCACCTGCCTGTTATTTGGGCCACGCAGGTTCTCGAATCGCTCGCAAAGGCGGGGATACCGTCGCGCTCGGAAATCACCGACGCGGCGATGGGCGAGCGCGCCGAGTGCGTGATGCTCAACAAAGGCCCATACATCGTGGATGCGGTGCGCATCCTCGACGACATTCTCCATCGCATGCAATCCCACCAGGAAAAGAAGCGCTCCATGCTTCGCAAGCTTCGCCTCGCTTCTGCCTTTTCTGCCTCGCAGCCGCGGTAAGACGTCCTCCGCCGGCAAATTCGTAGTGTCGAACGCAGCAGAAGCGTACGATGCGAGAGGCAGACGCCCAACTCGCGAATTCCAGCGAGTCAGATTTGCTTCGGAGGACACCATGTCGCCGCGTACAGTGTTTCTAAGCAGGCTGATCGGCCTGTACATGATTCTCGTGTCGGTATCCATGGCCGCGCATAAGCAAGCGACGGTGGAGACGGTCACTGCGCTTGTTCACAACTCCCCGTTGGTGTTTGTCACCGGGATCATAGCAGTTGTCGCTGGGCTCGCAATCATCCTCGGCCACAACGTCTGGTCAGGTGGAGCGCTGCCGGTCATCGTCACTCTCGTCGGCTGGGTGACGCTGATCAAAGGCGCACTCCTCTTGATTCTGTCGCCGGAGGCGGAGTCTGGATTTTTCCTCGCGGGGCTGCACTACGAACAGCTTTTTTATGTCTACCTCGCAATCGACCTTCTTCTCGGCGTTTATTTGACTTATGCGGGATTCAGGTCAAGCGCGCGCTAAGAAGACCGCGCGATTTCCTCAAACCTCGGCGATTGATCGTTGTTGCTGAAGCTAGCTTTCAGGCTTAGCACGAGCTTTTTCCTGTACCGAGGCTCACCCGGACGGCATATTTGTTGAGACACGCTGAGCCTTTTGTGGCTCGAAAGCGTCTGTAAATGTTAGTTCGGGTAATGTTTGCGGCTGGGGCGGCGCGGTGGGAGGGTGTGGTGATGGGAACAATTTTGCAGGATGTGAGGTACGGATTCCGGATGCTGGCGAAGGCGCCGGGATTTACGGCGGTGGCGGTGCTGACGCTGGCGCTGGGCATCGGGGCGAACACGGCTATATTCAGCTTCATCAATTCCATGCTGCTGGGCGAATTGCCGGTGCGCGACGCGAAGTCGTTGGCGCTGCTGCGTTGGGGCGCGCACAAGGAACCGAAAGCCAACATGATGTTGAACTACGGCGATTGCAAGAGCGCCGGCGGATTTCTAGCGCCGGGCGCAAGCAGCGACGCGGGCGATTGCACGTTCTCGAAGCCGTTCGTGGAAAAAGTGGCGGCACAGAAGGATATTTTTTCGGGTGTGGCGGCGTTTGCGAGCGCGGGGCAATTGAATCTCACCGGCAACGGGCCGGCCAGCGTGCTCAACGGACAATTCGTGAACGGAGATTTTTTCTCGACGCTGGGAGTGCGCGCGGTTGCCGGGCGAGCGATCGGGCCGACCGATGACGTCGCGAACGCGCCGCCGGTGGCGATGCTGAATTACGGTTTCTGGCAGCGCGACTTTGGCGGATCGGAGGACGTGATCGGGCGAACGATTCATCTCGACGGCGTAGCGTTTACGGTGATCGGAGTTGCTGATGCGAAGTTCATCAGCCTGACGCCGGGAAATCAGTACGACGTGTGGCTGCCGTTCGCGGTGGGCGGGCAAATCGCTTCGGGATTTACGCCGCGCGCGGAAAATTCCGGCGCATGGTGGGTGGTGATGCTGGGCCGGTTGCGTGATGGTGTGACGATCGGGCAAGCGCAGTCGGCGATGCAGGTGCTGTTTCAGAACGAAATGTTTCACGGCGAGCAGCCGAGCTTCGACGCGCAGGATCAGCCGCAGTTGACGCTGGTGCGCGCGCAGGAAGGGCTGGTCGGAGCGCGCGCGCGTTACGCACAACCGCTGTACGTGCTGTCGCTGGCGGTTGGAATTGTGCTGTTGATTGTATGCGCGAACGTGGCGGGGCTGATGCTGGCGCGATCGGCGGCGCGGCGGAAAGAAATGGCGGTGCGGCTGGCGCTGGGCGCGGGAAGATGGCGGCTGGTGCGGCAGATGCTGACGGAAAGCGTGTTGCTGGCGGCGATCGGCGGCGCGCTGGGAATTGCGTTTGCGCTGTGGGGGGTGCGCGCGATGGTCGGAGTTCTCGCCAGCGCGAATCGCACCAACCGATTTCCATTTGAGATTGCGGTGGACGCGCGCGTGCTTTTGTTCACGGCGGCTGCCGCGCTGCTGACGGGAGTTCTATTTGGGCTGGCGCCGGCCCTTCGCGGAGTGCGCGTCGATTTGACGCCGGCGCTGAAAGAATCGAAGCAGTATGCGGATCCGATGCGCGGGAACAGGCGCTGGCTGTCTGTTGGGAATGCGCTGGTGGTGGTGCAAGTGGCGCTGGCGGTGGTGGTGCTGGCGGGCGCGGGATTGATGGTGCGCACGCTGCAAAATCTGCACGCGATCGACCCTGGATTCGACACTCGCAACGTGCTGATCTTCAACGTGAATCCGGAGCTGGCCGGCTACAAGGGGGCGGCAGTGGACAATCTATATCGCGACCTGCAAGGGCGGCTCGCGGGAATTCCAGGCGTGACGGCGGTAAGTTATTCGGGCATGCCGCTGCTGAGCAATGCGCGCATGATTACTGCCTTCCACCTCGCCGGAACGCCGAAAGATCAAATTTCGCGCGCGGATATGTTTCCGGTGGGCCCGGACTTTTTCGCGACGCTGCACATGCGTCTGCTGGCCGGGCGCGATTTTCAGTCTTTGGATTTTCAGATTGCGGCGGCGGTGCGTGCGCGGCAGATGGAACAGATGATGATGATGCGCGCGCCGGCTGGAGGAAGAGCGTCCGGCGTAGCGGCCGCACAAGCGCCGCATCCGGCGCAGGGTACTGCGGAGGATGAGCCGGTTCCGGTGGTCGTGAATGAGTCGTTCGCGCGCAAATATCTGGCGAGCGGAGAGCCGATCGGGCAGCGCGTCGGTCAGCAGGAGGCCGACGAGCAGGGGCCCGGCGACGCCGGTTATTTGGTGGTGGGACTGGTGAACGACGCCAAGTACAACGACTTGCGCCGGGAAATTAGTCCGACGATTTACATTCCCAACAGCGGAGGCGGCGTGACGTTTGAATTGCGCACCGCGGGCGAGCCGACTGCCGTTGTTGCCGCGGTGCGCGAAACGGTGGGACAGATGGATGTGAACTTGCCGCTCACTGGAGTGCAAACGCAATCGCGGCAGATCGATTCGCTGCTGTTTCAGGAGCGGCTGATCGCGCGGCTCTCGAGCTTCTTCGGCGCGCTGGCCATGACGCTGGCTTGCATCGGGCTCTATGGGCTGCTCGCTTATGAAGTGGATGGGCGCACGCGGGAAATCGGGATTCGTATGGCGCTCGGCGCGCAGCGTGGAGATGTGCTGCGTCCGGTGGTGGGGCAAGGGATCGCGTTGGCGATTGCGGGCGCCGTAGTGGGAACGGCGGCGGCGCTCGGCGTGACGCGATTCCTCTCGACGCTGCTTTTTGGCGTGAAGCCGACGGACCCACTTACGTTCGCGGTTGTCGCGGTCGTGTTGACATTGGTTGCGCTCGCCGCGTCTTATATTCCGGCGCGGCGCGCGACGCGCGTCGATCCGATGGTGGCGTTGCGATACGAATAGCGTAGCGTTGATTGAATCGTGCGGCCCGGGAAATCGGCGCGTGCCGGAAATCGCAATCTAATTCCGAGTCGAATTTGAAGAGCTGGAGCTGGTGCCCGACTTCGGCTCTGGCGGCTTTTCCTGTTTCGCGTTGTCGTAAACATAGCGGATGCTGATGGGACCCAGGCGGCCGCCATCGTAGTGGACGGTTTCGTAGAGTTGTTGGGCGCCGGGTGCGGCTTCGAAAGTGCGCGTGACTTTGCCGCCGCGCGGGCCTTTTTCCTCGGAAACCAGACGGTAGTCGTCCCACTGCGCGGACCGCTCGTGGTTCGAATCGTCCTTGGATTTCTGGATTTTTCGGCCGTCGGTGAAATAGACACGCTGGAAATCTTCTGCATCCGAGGTGAGGTCGACCTCGGCGTCTTTTTGAGAGAAGTTCAGCGTTTCAGGGGAATTGAGGGCGACTTCGAGTTTTTCGTGGTCGGCTTCGCTATCGTCGCTGTTCGCGCTTCGCGACCTGCCGCCACCACCTCCGCCCCCTCCTCGTCCGCCAGGGTATCCGCCGACGCCTCCGCCGGGATAGCCTATTCCGCCACCGCCGCCCCAAACTCCACCGCCGTTGCCACGGCCGTTCCCGCCGCCATTTCCCCCGCCGCCATTTCCTCCTCCGTTCGAGGTGCTGCGGCTGGCTCGCGCGTCCTGAATCTTTCTCGCCGGGTTGTCGCTCTCGCCGATGTTCAGCTTCCACGAGCCGGTGATATCTTTTCGCTGCGGCGGCGACTTCGGCGCGGGCGGCGGCGCGGCAGGTTGAGCTTCTTGAGACGCCGGCGAAGACTGAATCGGACCCGGCTCGGCCTGCGCGCGAGAGCGCGCGGGAAATGCGAGTTCTGCCGCACCAAGGAATGCACAGATTACTAGGACCCGCCGCGCTTTTCGATGCATCGTGACCTCGCTTGGCACCGGGCTCCGAATGCGATCAGAGCGCTCCGGGCGCGCCACTCCTTACCGATGCAAGGGACTTTCCGAAGGATGCAAGCCAGAAGCAAGAGAAGATGCGGATTGCGCGGCGCGCGTCGATCCGATGGTGGCGTTGGGTAAGCATAGCCCGGCGGCGATCCTGAGCTGTCGCCGGGCTCCCGTGGCGGCCTTAGAGGCTGACTCAGATGAGCATCAGAATTCGTAGCGCAGGTCGAATTGCATGACGCGCGGCTGAGTCAACAGGCTGGTGTAGGTGCCGAAGCTGCTCGGCGTCTGCGTCAGCGAGGTGAGCAGCGATGCGCCCACGCCTTGCGCGTTGAAGCGCGTCAGGTTCGGCACGTTGAATACCTCCCAGCGGAATTGCACGGTGTGGTTTTCCCACGGCAATCTCCAGCGCTTTCCCAGGCTCATGTCCAGGCCGGCAAATCCATCGCCACGCAGGACATTGCGTGAGCCCACTTGGCCCGGTAGAGGGATTGTAAAATCCGACTCTGCCGACGCGGGGTCGGCAAACACGCTGACACTCCCGTTTCCCTTGAACACTCCCGTCTTCGGCTTGGCAGTCTCCTGCGTGATCGCCGTGAGGAACCAGTTGGTGGGCCAGCGCTGACCGCCATCCACGCTGAATGGGAATCCGCTGGTCCAGCGGGCCAGTCCAGTGACCTGCCAGTCGCCGATGAAAGCGTTCAGAACTCCGCTTGCGTTTCCGGCCACGGCCCGGCCTCGGCCGAATGGTAGATCGGCGATGAAGTTGAGGTTCATCTGGTGAGTCAGGTCAAAGTCGGAGGGCGCGCGGGCCAGGTTAGGGGAAAAGTCGTTCGCGAGGCGGGTTCCGACGAGACCGATATTTTGATAACCATAAACTGAGAACCCTACGCGCGAGGCGGCCGAAGTGATATCCAACGACTTGGAAAACGTGTAATTGAAGTCGAACTGAACGCCGTGGCTGAATTGTTTTCTCAGACTAGCCTGGAATGCGTGATAGCTGGAAGAGCCGATGGAGCTCCATCCATACATCGAGATGGCCTGGTTGCTCAGAAAGTCGCCGGAACCATTGCCCAACAAACCCGGCGGGCCGTTGAAGAAATACGAGCCGGAGCCGATGTTGTCGCCTACTCCGCCGTAGAGGTCTACATCCGCGATTCCGACGATTTCGTCGCCGATCACAGAAAGAGCCGGGTTGTAAAAGTTGTCGAAGACGGCGCGCAGCAGGCTATCCGTTGGATTTGCTGCTGGGAAGGGGACGGGGCCTGTCGAGGGAAGTATGTCCTCGTAGTAAGAGGCGCCCGGCCGAAGCGCGGGCAGCATGTCCACCCAGTATTGCGCGGTCGGACCAACCATCGCGGCGGTAACCGTGGCGATTTGCGCTTCCGTAACGGAGCCCTGATAAAAGTTGTTGGGCGCCGGCTGATTAATCAAAGCGAACTTCCTGGCCAACGTGGAGAGCGCGGATGCTGCTGCGTAGTAGTCGATTCCTGTCTTGGGATCCACGATATCCAGCGGCTGATTCAGATCACGCTGCGTGAGCAGGCGGTGCCCGAAGCGGCCCACGTAGGAGAATTGCAGCGAGAATCGCTGGGGCAGTTCGCGGCCGATCGAGAAATCAACGGCATCGGCATGGGGAGTCTTCAGCGTCTCGTCATTGCCCCACAAGTTGGCCTCGGCGGCAATGTTGGGAACCTGCGGAAACGAAGGCGGAGGCGGATCAAGATAGAATTGCACTCCATTCTGATTAAACTTGGGGATGTTGTTGATCGCGGCGAGACCGTTGCCCGCGGCAATCCGGGGCAAGTCCTCGGCGCTCGTCACCCCAACCGTGCAACATGTGTTCTGCAAAGTAGTGGTCAATCCCGCCGCTCCAATTTGATCGAAAGAGTTCAGCAGGGCGAATCCTGCGCGGTCGTAAACACGGCTGTAGCCCGCGCGGATGACGGTCCTGTCATTCTCGCCAAAGATCGTTTTAAGAAGGCCGCCTCCAAAACGAGGCGAATAGGCGATCGAGACTCGCGGAGATACGTCGGTCTTTTCAAGATTGTAGAAGCCGGGGCCGTGATTTGCGGGACCCGAAAGGTTGAACTCGATCTGCGGCTCGGAGGTGTAGCCCTCACCTTTTTTCATGTTCACGACGTTCTGATAGAACTGCTTGCCGAGGCCGAACGTCGAAGCTGTCTGTAGGCCGTTGGTCTCCCAGGGAGCCGGGAAGAACGACCAGCGCAAGCCGTAGGTCAGCGTCAGGTTCGGCTTAATTCGCCAGGTGTCCTGCGCGTAGAACTCATACCAATCCAACCCGTAACGCCGCTTTACGGGAGCGCCCTGGGGCTGCGTGACGCCGTTGCGGTCGAGGTTATAGTTCGCGACGACATCCGAGATCATGCCGAACAAGGAAAGCAGCGGCCGGTCGTACTGCGTTGCGGTCAGCGGTTCCGGCGCGCCGACGTTCGTTGGATCCAGCGTACTTGTGGTTCCGGCAAAACCAATCGGGGACGTCCAGTTGGTGGTTCCTAGGCCCAAAGAATTGGAGTGCAGAAAGCTGGTGCGGGGATCGCGCGCGAGACCCACCGCGGCTCCGAACTGCAACGTATGAGTCTTTTTGGTCCAGGAGAGATCATCCAGCAAGTTATGCATGCCGACGATGAAACTGTGGCTATAGACGATGCCTTGATCCAGCCCCAGAAAAGTGTTCCACGGCAGGTTGGTATCACCCACAATGCCGAAGCTCTGCCGGGTGTACCCCCAATGGAAGGAATTGGCGAGACTCGAGCTGAGAATCGCGGTGTAGCCGAGGGCAAACCCCTTGCTGTGGTCCGCGGTCGATTCCTCGGGGGCATCTCCCGGAAGGAAGGGAGCTCCCGGGTTCCGCAAATCTTGCAGCGCCCCGCGCCAGAACAGCGTGTGCGCGCCGTTGGCGGTCAGGCGGTAGTCGGCCCGGGCGATGAACACGTCGTTGTCCAGTGCGGTGGGCGCACGGAAAACGAAGCCGGCATAGTTCAGCCCATCACCGGCTGAGGGATCGTTCGTTACCGTCTTGCCCGCGCAAAAGGTCGTATCCAGATAGCCGGTGTGGCCGACCGGATCGAGCATGGCGGGATCAATTCCAATATGAAGCGGATCGAGGTTCTTTAGGTCCGTAGGCGTGAAGGTTGTCACGCCGCCAGTCACGTCCTGATACCGGAAAATGCCCTGGCAGAGCGAGGGCGTGGGAATCACACGCTCGGCACGCTGCTCTTCCCTCTCGCGCGTGCCCTCGTAATTGGTGAAGAAAAAGAATCGGTCCTTCTTGATCGGCCCACCCACCGACGCGCCGAAGATATTGCGATTCAGTTTCAACGGCTTATTGGGAGCGCCGATGTTCCCCTCCGACTGCTTCACAAGGTAGTCGTTGGCGCTGGTAATGGTGTTGCGCAAGTCCTCGTAGAGCGAACCGTGGAAAAAGTTCGTGCCGCTCTTGGTGACCAGAGCTACTTGCGCCCCGGAGCCTTGTCCTTGATCCGCGCCATAGTTGGTGGTGGTTACGCGAAACTCCTGAACGGAATCCTGGGTCACCGGAAGGACGGAAGTAAAAGCGTATCCGTTGGACTGGTCGTTCACGTCCACGCCATCGAGCGTGGTGTTGCTCTGATCACTGCGCGCGCCATTTACGGCGCCGTTGCGGGTGTCCTGGTCCTTGTCTCCGATGCGATTGCCGGTGTAGACCACTCCGGCTTGCAAGCTCAGCATATCGGGCACATTGCGGCCCTCAAGGGGAATATCGCGTACCTGCGTTTCGTCAAAGGAATTTCCGATCGAGGCATCCACCAGGTTCAGCGCCGGCTCTTCCGCGGTGACTGTCACCGTCTCCTGGCCGCCGCCGACTTTGAGTTGCACATTTACCGTCACTGGGGTGTTCACCAGCAATTGCAATTCTTTCTGCTCGTATTTTTGAAAGCCTTTCGCAACAACTTCCAGCGTGTAGGTTCCCGGAGGTAGAAATTGAAATTGATATCCGCCGTCGGAAGCTCCCGTCGTGGCGGTACGTACGATCTTCGAATCGGGATTCGTCAGCGTCACCGAAGCCCCGGCGATATAGCCGCCGGAAGGATCGGTCACGGTGCCTCGAAGCGAAGTGGTGGCTTGACCCCAGACGACGTTCGCGGCAATAAGTTGCGCGAGCACCGCCAGAGTCAAAGCCACGGGCTTTAAGTAACTGGTTCGCGAAATGAAATGGAAACGGCCTGCTAGTTGCGCGGTGCGGATCATAAGTTCTCCTCCGCTCAGAGATTCGTATTTTTCAGGGCCGTAGGAACCGTGCGAATCAAACCCTACTAAAATTGCGCAAGGCTACCTACAGTCGGAAAAGGTGTCAAGCACCATTTTTCAATCGGTCGCAGGCGGATTTTACCGGTCAGCGTGATGTGTGTGGTTCGGAGAAACTCGCACGAAAAAGACGAAGAAGGACGTCGAAATCCGCCAGATTGCTGTTCGATGACCATCGATCGGAAACCTATGAGGCCATAAAGTGCGCGATGTGCCGTAACGGCGCATAAATCCTGATGATACAGACTATAAGTAACGGGACATGCTGGCGTTTCTTTCGCGCCGCGTCGGCGTGCTTGTGGTATCGTTGATTATTGGGGAAGGCGAGTTGATTCGCGCGGATGGGCTGTTGGGCCGGTAACTTCCCTGCCCCAGGTTTTTCTCCGAGCGTTCCTGCCTTGTGGCGTGGTTCGGCGGCAGCTTCGTGGCATGGGCCGTCCGAGTCCGTTTCGCGGGCGGTGCCGGAGAACTAGGACATAGTAATTTCAGGAGTTAGCGAGTCATGTCGACAGTAACGGGAGTTGGCGGGCCAAGTTCTAAAAAACGGAAGCGGGAGATTTTGCAGAAGGCGGTCATTCGCTTCTGCGGCGATTCCGGCGATGGAATGCAGATTACCGGGAATCAGTTTACGAATACGGTGGCGCTCTATGGCAACGACCTGGCCACTTTTCCGGACTATCCGGCTGAAATTCGCGCGCCTGCGGGTACGCTGCCGGGAGTGAGCGGATTCCAACTGCAATTTGCCTCGGGCGAGGTGTACACGCCGGGCGATGCGGTGGATGCGCTGGTGGCGATGAATCCCGCGGCGCTGAAAATGAATGTCGCGGACCTGCGTCCGAATGGAATTCTGATCGTCAATAGTGACAGCTTCGGCGAGACCGACCTGCGCAAGGCGCAGATGACTTCGAATCCGCTCGAGGACCATTCGCTGGACGCGTTCCGCTTGTTTCCTGTGGAGCTCGAGAAGCTGACGCGGCTGGCGCTGCAGGAATTGGGCCTCGACGCGAAGTCGATGGACCGCTGCAAGAATTTCTTCGCGCTGGGAATGTGCAACTGGCTTTACAACCGGCCGATGGATTCGACCTTCCGCTGGTTGGACGATAAGTTCAAGAAAAAGCCGCTTCTTTCGGAAGCGAACAAGCTGGCGATGAAGGCCGGATATTCTTATTGCGAGGCCACCGAAGCATTTCAGATCAGCTACGAGATTCCGCCGGCGAAATTGTCGCCGGGCACTTACCGGAACTTGAGCGGGAATCAGGCGCTAGCGATTGGATTTGTAACCGCGGCGCAGAAGGCTGGGTTGACTCTGTTTCAAGGATCGTATCCGATCACGCCGGCTTCGGATATTTTGCACGAGCTATCCGAGTACAAGAATTTTGGCGTGATCACGTTTCAGGCCGAGGACGAAATCGCGGCGATTACTTCGGCGATCGGCGCTTCGTATGCCGGAGCGCTGGCGATTACGACGACTTCTGGCCCAGGGATGGCGCTGAAGACCGAGGCGATGGGGCTAGCCGTAGCGGTCGAATTGCCGCTGGTGATTTGCGACATTCAGCGCGGCGGGCCTTCCACCGGATTGCCGACCAAGACAGAGCAGGCGGATTTGCTGCAGGCGCTTTTCGGACGAAATTCGGAGGCGCCGATTCCAGTGCTAGCCGCGTCGTCGCCCGGTGATTGCTTCTGGGTCGCAGTCGAAGCGAGCCGCATCGCGCTCAAGTACATGGTGCCGGTGATTATTCTTTCGGACGGTTACCTCGCCAATGGCGCCGAGCCGTGGCGGATTCCGGAACTGAGCGAGATTCCGGATTTTCCAGTGACCTTCACGACCGATCCTGCCGGATATAAACCTTATTCGCGCAATCCGGAAACTTTGGCGCGGCCGTGGGCGCTGCCCGGAACGCCGGGGCTCGAGCATCGCTTGGGCGGGCTCGAGAAGCAGGACGGGAGCGGCAACATCAATTACGAGCCATTGAATCACGAGACGATGACCCGTCTGCGCGCGGCGAAGGTGGAGGCTGTGGCACAGGAAATTCCTGACGTGGTGCCTGTGGGCGATCCTGAGGGCGATCTTCTGATCGTGGCCTGGGGCTCGACTTATGGGCCGATTACTGCGGCCCTGAAGACGCAGCGGGCTTTGGGTCGAAAAATCGGGCATGTGCATTTGCGTCACCTAAATCCGCTGCCGCGGAATTTGGGGGAAGTAATTGGACGGTATCACCGCGTGCTTGTGCCTGAGATGAATATGGGCCAGCTCTTGTGGGTCTTGCGGGCGAAATATTTGGTGGATGCGATTGGCTACGACAAGATTCAGGGGCGGCCATTCAAGCAGGCGGAGATTGAAGCGAAGATTGAGGAAGTGCTCTCGCAGTAGAACAGTGCGATGAATTGGATCCGAGCGGGCGAAGAAAATGCAGATTCTTCGCTGCGCTCGGAATGACAACGTGAAGAGAAAGTTCGGACCCGGGAGAAACTAGAATGGCAACGGCTACGCTTCCGCCACTGACTAAGAAAGATTTCCAGACTGACCAGGAGGTGCGCTGGTGCCCTGGTTGCGGAGATTACGCGATCCTTTCGGCTGTGCAGTCCGTGTTTCCTGAGCTGGGGATTCCGCGCGAAAAGTTCGTGGTGATTTCGGGGATCGGTTGTTCCAGCCGATTTCCCTATTACATGAATACCTATGGATTTCACACGATTCACGGCCGCGCGCCTGCCGTAGCTACCGGCGTGAAATTGATGCGGCCCGATCTTGAAGTGTGGGTCGCGACCGGCGACGGCGATGCGCTTTCGATCGGCGGCAATCATACGATCCACATGCTGCGCCGCAACGTGGGATTAAAGGTGCTGCTCTTCAACAACCGCATCTATGGACTGACGAAGGGGCAATATTCACCGACATCGGAATTCGGGAAGAAGACAAAATCCACACCGTACGGCTCGGCGGATCGTCCGTTCAATCCCATTTCTTTGGCGATCGGATCTGAAGCTACTTTCGTGGCGCGGTCGGTGGATGTCTTTCAACAACACTTGCGGGAAACTTTGAAGAAGGCCGCAGCGCACAAGGGCTCCGCGTTCGTGGAGATTCTTCAAAATTGCAACATTTTCAATGACGGCGCTTGGTTCAATTTGACGGAGAAAGATGCGCGCAGCGAGCACGTAGTTCAGCTCGAACATGGCAAGCCGCTGATCTTTGGGAAGAATCGCGACAAGGGAATCCGGATGAAAGGGTTCGATCTCGAGGTCGTGCAGCTCGGGAACGGCATCACGGAAAACGATCTGCTCATTCACGACGCGCATCATCCGCGCGCGGCTTATGCGTTTATGTTGTCGCACATGGAGCATCGCGAAGGATTCCCGACGCCCATTGGCGTGCTGCGGTCCTACGACACTCTGCCGCGGTATGAGGATGTGGCCAACTCGCAGATTGCCGACGTGATTGCCAAGCGCGGCAAGGGCGATTTGGAGAAGCTTTTGCGCGCTGGCGACACTTGGGTAGTGAAGTAGTTTTTGTAGCGCCGGCGTCCCCGCCGGCATCTTTCGATTAAACATCACGTTAGATCTCAAAATCTAACGCGGCGCAACCTCGATCCAGCGCTACGAGCTCGTGTTTAGCGCACAAAGTATCCAGCGATTCGAGTCCGCGCACACGATCGACCCTCGCCGACATTTGTGGTCGTAAGATGCCGGCAGGGACGCCGGCGCTACTAATTCTTATCGCCTAGGCCGTGTTTGTAGCCGCACTTTTTGCAGTCCGTTGGCGGCTCGGTATTGTCCACGCGGTGGGATACGGGCTTCACGGTTTTCAAGTACGCAAAGATTGCTGAAAGATCCTCGTCGGTCATCCCCTTGTAGTAATTGTACGGCATCAAGTCGTTGAGTTTCCTCGCGCGGACTTTTCCTGTTCGCATCACTTCCCGGAATAGATTTTCGTCGTAGTAGGAAATTCCGCTGGGATCGGAGGTGATGTTCGCTGTCGCCACCGTTCCCCACGGGCCGGACATGGCGAAGCCACCGGCGAAATCCATACCGGCGATGGGCACCCCGCGTTTTGTCGGCGTGTGACATTCGTTGCAGGCAGCCAGGCGCACGAGATAAGCGCCACGCGCTGCAGGCGTGGACATATCAGGAACGGGAACCGGCGCGGTGATCGGTTGCGGAACAACGCGGATGAAATATCTTACCGGAATAAAGATCTCGGTCTCGGGGAGAGCATGACGTACCGGAGGAAGCGAGCGCATGTAAACGACTATAGAAGCAACGTCTTCGTCGGACATGGAGCGGTAATTCGGGTACGGCATGATCGGAAACATGGCGCGGCCTTCGCGGGTCACGCCCTCGCGAATGGCACGCGCGATTTCGTCGTCGCTCCAGCGGCCCAGGCCGGTCTCGGGATCAGGTGTCAGGTTCGATGCGACGAGATTGGCGGGCGGACCGTCGATGGGAAAAAGCTGGCCCGAGCCTTCGGTGCCCTCGATGATCGGATCGCCTTCGACGGTCATGTCGTGCTGTGAGTGGCAATCGGCGCAGGAGGATACGGAACGAAAGAGATATTGGCCGCGGGCCAGGCGTTCCGGAGTGCGCTCAAACTTGCGATTCGTCGCGGCTCTCATGCTTGGGCCGATGACGGGTCGCCAGCCCACAGTGAAAGTGATGGCCAACGCGAGAACGATGACAACGATGATGATGGTGGTGTACGCGAGGAACTTGAAAAATCGGCGCAAAGTCGTTCTCCTAGTCAGGCTCGGATGCGATTGCGGCTATTCTCGACAAAATCGCAACGAAGTCAATCCGTCGATACGTGAGCTAAATTCGAGAGAGCAATCAAGGATTTGCGGGGCCGGATGGAATCCGCGGAGACGGCGCGGAGGCAGGAGGATTTTGCGCGAGGATCGTGCCCGGCGCCGGGAAAAGGCCGATGGCGTGATCGCGCGCGGCGGCGAATTCATCCCAGTCGCGCTTTGTGACAGGATCGCTTGGCGGCAACGGCAGCCTCTCGAAATTCAGAAATTCGCCGCGGCGCTGGATGCGGAAATCTAGATGCGGGCCGGTGGCCAGGCCGGTCATGCCGACAAGTCCGATGCGCTGCCCTTGCTCGACGCGCTGGCCCGAGCGCACCAAAATGCGCGAGAGATGCATGTAGTAAGTTTCGTAGCCATTGGTGTGCTGGATTTCAATTAAATTCCCCGCCCCGCCCTTTGGTCCCGCGAAGACAACTTTGCCATCGCCGATAGTTTGCACCGGCGTGCCGGCGGGCGCGCCGTAATCGATTCCCAGATGCGGCCGGTATTCTTTCAGAATCGGGTGAAAGCGGCTGTTGCTGAAATGCGAAGTAATCGGCGCGGCGAATTTTAGCGGCGAGTGCAGGAAAGCTTTCTTCATGGATTTGCCGTCGGGCGTGTAATAAGCGGCGTTGCCAGCAGGATCGTGAAAAAGCACCGCGCGATAGGCGCGGCCACGATTAACGTATTCTGCGGCGAGAATTTTTCCGTAGGAAGCCAGCTCGCCGCTGGTGAGCTTCTTTTTCTCAACCACCACGCGGAAAGTATCGCCGGGGCGCGGGTCGGTATAAAAATCAAGATCCCAGCCGAAAATCTCCGCGAGCCGCATGGCCAGTTCAGGCTTCTCACCGGCTGAAGTCACGCCCTCAAAAAGCGAGCCGCGAATTTCGCCGGCAACCCCCGTCTCTTCGGTCGTTGAAGGGATGGTGGCGATCTCGGAATGGAAACCGCTGCCGTCCGGAGAAATTCGCAGCACACGGTCCGGATCGATCGAGTAACGGATTTCGCGAAGTTCGCCGAGCACCGAGCGGCCGACCGAAAAGCGGTTTCCCGCACGCACGTGGCGGAGATCGAAAACGCGCTGCGCCGAAGCGATGGCGCGGCCGGCGCTCGATGGGCTGATGCCGATTCCCTCGAGCAGCGCGGCGAAGGACTGGCGCGAAGGCACCACGCTGGCTGTAAAGAAAACAACTTCGGTCTGGATGCGGTGGGCTTCGGTGCGCGCGCGCTGCACTTCGTCGGCGAAGTTTTGATCCGAAGCGGTGAGCTGATCGAACGAATACCAAGCCACACCGGCGCCGGCGGCGACGAGCACAACCCACAAGAAAATTCTAATGATGCGGAACATTCCCCCCAGCCACGCCCGCGGAAACCGGGCGAAGCGTGGAGCATAACGCAGGGAATGGAACTCGCGGAACAAGAAAGTTTGAATCTGTGTGCTCGAAAGTTACGGTGCGAACCAACCGCCGCCGGAATGCGGCTGCGACGAGTTCCTCAGAAGTGCGTAAGTCTAATTTTTCGATCGCGGAGCGACTTTTCGATTTTGTCGAGTAGATCGCTTCCTTCCAGACCTGCGTCGTGCGCCGCTTGCGCCAGAGCGCCGTCGAGACGCGAATCATTCAAGGCCAAAAGTGAATCGAGGGCCGCGGCGCGGGCTTCCTGCGGCGCGCCCGGCTCGGCGAGAAGCGACGCGAGTTGATCGCGGATGTCGGCGGCGTTCGCGGCCGGCAAAGCGGCGAGATTCCCGGCCGCGCGGGCGGCGGCGGTGAGCATCTCTTCATTTCGCGACGCGAGACCCGCGCGGACGAGATCGAGCCCGCGCGGATCGCGCATATCGCCCTGGGCGATGAGCGCCGACGGAGCAAGCGGATTCTTCGAGTCGCGCGCCAGTTGCAGGAACTGCGTGGCGAATCCCTTTGCGTCCAAACGACCGAGAGCGCGGACCGCGGCGGTATTCCATCCGAGGTCGTTGCTCGTCTCAAGAATTCTTCGCAGCTCGGGGACGGCGCGGGGATCGCGCATGGCTGCGAGTGCGGCGATGGCTTGCTCGAGCAACTCGGGCTCGGCCACGTGCTCGATAGCATAGGGATAGCCGTCGCGAATTCCGTGATGGCCCAGAAATTCGGCCATCTTCAATTTCTCGAGCAGATCACGCTCCTCGCGCAAGTGCGGCTGCAGTGCCGTAGCCGCCTCGTCCGTATCGACGCGCATCAGCGCCTCTACCGCGTTGTGCCAGGTTTCGGGGTCGCCGCGATTCAGCATGTCTGAGAGAGGCGGAACAAGCTGCCCGGCAGCCCGATGGCAATCTGCGTCCGTCGCCGCGCAAGAATCGGCGACGCGGAAGCATGCTTCTGCGAAAGCATTGTGCTCTGTTTCGTCGAGAGCGAGCTTCGAGATTTCCAAAAGTGCAGGCGCGGATGCGACTGGCCGCGTATCGTCGAGGGCGGTGATGTCATTTGCTATGCCCAGGCCAGCATCGAATTTTTTGTGAATTCTGCTCAGGAGCTCGAACGATCCACTAGCTGGATTAAAGCGAAACAAACTCCATTCGGCGGCACGTTGAACGGCTGGCGCGCCATCAAGCGGCATCTGACGCAGCAATTCGAGGATCCCGCGCTGCTGGCTTCCGATGCGCAGCTCGCCGACGGCGTGAATTCGCGCGGCTTGTTCCGCAAATGTCGACGATGCGGCTTCTTCGAGCTGCGCCCTCGCTCGTTCATTCTGCACAGCTTGCTGACCCGCGCCTCCCAGAGCCTCAATCGCCGCGAGCCTCGCTGAATAGTTCGAGTCATGCCGGTCGAGCGCGTCTGCGAGTGCGGCTACGGCTTTTTCATGCAGCGCAGCTTGATCGAGATAGTCGGCATCAAGCAATGCGCGGATTGAGTGGGCGGCCTGCGCGCGAACAGTGGGAGATGCATCAGCCAGAAGCGGAGCGATGGCATCGATCGCGCCGGGCGTTTGCGCAGCGAGAAGCGAGCGCCGCTGCAGCGCAGTGAGGAGCGGAATCGCTGCTGCGCCTTTGCGCCCGCGAAGCCCGTCCAGAATCAGCGAGACGGATTTGGCGCGATCTGCGCCGGCGTTGACATCGAGCAGAGTCTTGACCGTCGCGAGCAGCGGGTCATCCGGAACAACTAACGGCGGAATCGCCTGATCGAGGCTCGAAGACGGTTGCGTGACGGCATAGCCCTCGCTTGTGCGCCCGAGAATCAGCAGCCGCAATTGCCCGCGCGCGATGCGCTGCCCTTCCGGAAAATTCCAAATCCCCAGATCGGCGCTGTTCAGCGTGAGCGTGTCGCGGGAGAAAACACCTTTGAGGACATGCACCGGCGTGAACTTGAATTGCAGCAGAGTGGTTTCGCCTTTTCCGCCGGAGGAAATTTTGATTTCGTCGACGTCCTCGACGCGCGCCGCCATGACGAGCGTGGCGTTTCGCAAGGGCTGTTCGAGATCGAGGCCACGGAACCATTCGTCGCGCGCGGCGCGCGCCGCGGGATTAACCGCGAGTATCAGAAGTACGAGCCAAGTCGCGGAAACTCGGAGAACATTCCATCCCCTCGCGTTGGGGAATCCCATTCTGGACCTCGCCCCGTCGGCATGCTGATTGTTCGAAGTGCATTCCCTACGACGAGCAAGACGCGCAACGAGGCGAAACTGTTATCGCAAAGATTTGAAGCGATGCACAGAATTTGGGGCGAGTAACGGAAAACTTGAAGCGCGCTCGAGAGGGAGCGAGCGCGCCTTGACGAACTACTGCCGCGCCTGGACCGAATCCGGGCCGACGGTAGCGGCCGCCGTGGCGTAAGTGCTCTCGAAGCGGTGCGTGCCGGCGAAATAATTCCTGTCGCGCAGCTCGCGGTATATTCTGCCCGCTACGTCGGCGGCTCGCGGGCCGCTGACTACTCGGCTGCCACCGCGAAGCAGAACGACGAGCACGATCTTCGGATGTGCCTGGTCGGCGTAGGAAACGAACCAGCCAAGGCGCCCGCCGAGACCTTCGTCGTTGCAAGTGCCGGTCTTGCCGAGTGCTTGTTCGCCGTAGGGATCGTAGCTGGACTTCCCCGTGCCATAAAGCACAGCGGCGAGCATGCCTTCCTGCAAATCCGGAACGAGCGGGCCGATATCAAGCTTGCGCTTGACCTGCGGTGTGAAATTCGCGCGGGCTTCAGCGGTGCGCGGGTACTGCAAGTAATACATCGTGCCGCCATTCGCCAGCGTTGAGACCAGCGACGCAAGCTGCAACGGAGTCATGCGAATGCCCGAACCAAAGCTTGACATGCGCGCGATGCCGCCATAGGCCGGAGGCGCACTTGGCAGGGCGCCCGGCTGTTCGCCCTCGATATTCAGGCCGGCCAGTTCGCCGAGCCCGAGCAGTTGCGCGTACTGCGAAACCTTCTCGAAGCCGAGGCGTTCGCCGACGGCTTGAAAGTAATCGTTGTTCGAGTGCGCCATGGCCTCGGTCAAGTCCATATAGCGGCGATGGCCGACATTGATCATGGTGTCGCGCGTGATGATGCCTTCTTTTAGCCCCGCGAGCGCTATGACCGGCTTGATCGTCGAGCAGGGTTCAAAGCCGGAGGAGAAGACCATCTTCTGGTTCACCGCGGCCAGAATCCGGCCGGTCGAGGGATCGATTGCGAGGACTGAGCCGTTGGCATTGCCGAGGGCGTTTACGGCGATCGTTCGCACGATCGAATCGTCGTTGTCGGGAATATCGTCTTTGGTCGGATTCGCGCGATTCGGAACGCCGTAACTGTGGCGCGAATGGCGCGGAGCTGCTCCGGCGAACGCGGACTGTACCAAATCGGGAGATGGAGCGACCATCGCGGCGATGGCGAGTAATGCAAGGATCGTCAGGCGTTTGCGAGACTGGGCTGGCTGAACCTTCGACATTTATAAGCTTCCCCGGACCCCGGTGGCTCCCCCCGCCAAAGGCCGAATTTCAGATTGTAGGGAAGCGTAGCCTGGAGCGCAACCCTCTACAAGAAGGATTATCGGCTGGGCGGGGTAATAATGGAACTGAACAAGAGACCAGTTTCGGGACGTGCAGGGAAACGCGTGGAACAGGCACTTTGACCTGTCCGACCGGCGGAATCAGCGACAGTAGGACAGGCACTCCTGCCTGTCTCTAAAGTCCCTAAGAATGTCGTGGGCCGCGGGCCTTTGCCTTAGCGCGAAGGCTTGGCCTTAGCGGCGCCAGCGGCAGCGGCATGAGCCATCGGCTTGGCTGTTTCTGCAGCCTTCTCGGAATCGCCGTTATCGGCAACCGCGGTGTTCAAAAGGCCGAGTTGCTTACGCAGTTCGGTATCAATCTTGGCGCGGATATCGCGGTTTTCCTTAAGGAACTGGCGGGCATTATCGCGGCCCTGGCCGAGACGCTCGCCCTTGTATGAGATCCACGTTCCGCTTTTCTCGAGGAGCCCGCGTGTGACGCCGAGGTCGATCAGATCGCCGTCGGCGGAGATGCCTTCGCCATAGATAATGTCGAATTCGGCCTCGCGGAACGGTGCGGCGACCTTATTCTTTACGACCTTGGCGCGGGTGCGCGAGCCGATCACCCGATCGCCTTCCTTGATGGATTGAATGCGGCGAATATCGAGGCGGATCGAGGAATAGAATTTCAGGGCGCGTCCGCCGGTGGTGGTTTCCGGATTGCCAAATAGAACGCCGATTTTCTCGCGGATTTGATTGATGAAAATCAGGCAGGTCTTGGACTTCGAGACGATGGCGGTGAGTTTTCGCAGCGCCTGGGACATCAGCCGCGCCTGCAAGCCCATCTGCGGATCGCCCATATCGCCTTCGAGCTCGGCCTTGGGCACCAACGCGGCGACGGAGTCGATCACGATCACGTCCACGGCGTTCGACTTGATCAGCGTTTCGGCGATTTCCAGCGCCTGTTCCCCGTTATCCGGCTGCGAGACGAGCAGGTTGTCCACGTCCACACCCAGCTTTCGCGCGTAGACGGGATCGAGCGCGTGCTCGGCATCAATAAAGGCCGCTTGGCCGCCAAGCTTCTGGGCTTCGGCGATTACGTGCAGCGTCATGGTCGTCTTGCCGCCCGATTCCGGGCCATACACTTCGATGACGCGGCCGCGCGGGAATCCGCCCACGCCCAGCGCCGCATCGAGAGAAATCGAGCCTGTAGGAATCACGCTTACCGGCACGAGCACGTCCCGGTTGCCGAGGCGCATGATGGAGCCCTTGCCATAAGTCTTCTCAATTTGTGAGATCGCGTTCTCGAGCATTTTTG
>Ga0310039_10000283_pt1 | contig 46152 bp, 48 predicted proteins | sample Sb_taG_4_FD_200460 | JGI IMG/M metagenome (GOLD analysis project Ga0310039, IMG submission 200460) | Peat soil microbial communities from Weissenstadt, Germany - Sb_50d_6_BS metaG (v2) (version 2) | ecosystem: Environmental > Terrestrial > Soil > Wetlands > Peat | place: Germany: Weissenstadt...
TAATGGACAAACCAGATGCCCTACCGATTGTAAGCTGTTGAACTAGAAGGAATCGTGAGTGCAGCCATCGCCGCACAGCAACGACCGCCGGATCGACAGTGTCCATTGTCCCCGGTGGTCAAGAATAGCATGTGAGGCAAGCCATCAAACCGCTTCTCGCCGGAGATTGATGTTCTTCACTGGTTGTACTTCTTCTTATAAAAATCCAGTTGCTGTTGGAGTTGCTCCTTGCTGAGGCCTTTTGTCCACCGGTGATAAGGGCTGTTCATAACGTCCGCGGTTACGCCGGGAAGAAGCGCCTCAGCTTCGGGAATGAATTCCGTATAGAACGTCTTGGCCACTTCGTAGAAGCCGTGCCACTGCGTGTAGTCCGGGCCCATCATTGCCGTGCCCATCCGAGCCCGCCGACCCTGATGATGCCAGAGCTCATAGTAGGTCCATTCGATCTCTTCGTCGAAGGGTGTCTTCGTCAGCTTATTGGCGGCATAGAGCTTATCCATGATTGTTTTGGCTGGCTTGGCAAACTTCTCGTTGTAGAGATCGACCGTGTTCTCGTATTGCTTGTAGAAGTTGTCTACCCAGCCGGTTGCGTGGCAGTTCGAGCAGACATCCTGCATTGCGGCACGACGCTTCTCCCAGTTTTCCAGCTTGAAGCTGACGACTGGCCGCAGCGTAAAACTGATACGGTCGCCCACATCGTGTGTCACTGGCTGATTACTGGTGGCGCTCATGTGACAGGTTGCGCATGTGGGCGCCGCGGAATAGTCCTTGCCAACCACCCAGGACTTTGCATCCAGGTTCATCTTGGCAATGTTGGCGCGGAACTGAATGCCATGCATGGATTCGGTGTAGATCTCCATTTGCGGATGGTCGGGACCCAGGTGGCACTTCCCACAGTTTTCCGGCTGGCGAGCCAGTGCTGAACTGAAGGAGTGTCGTCCGTGACAAGCAGCGCAGGAGCCTCGGCTGCCGTCGGGATTCACACGCCCAATACCGCTGTTTGGCCAGGTATCCGCATCAAATTTGCCATCTTTTAGATACTTGACCTCGCTGCCGTGACACTGCCGGCATCCGTTTGCTGCAGCGGGCCCACCCTCCACTACCTCTCCCAACATGTTATCCAAGGACCCGATGAATTGTGCTGCCTGAGAATGTCGACTCTTTTCGAACTGTTCTACTTCTTTGCCGTGACAGCGCCCACAGTAATTGGGCGTTACAATCACGGCAATGCGCTGGCCGTAGTGCTCAAATGTTGCGGGATCTTTCTCATTGGCACGATGGCACGAATAGCAGTCCACATTCTTCTTGGCGTGAGCACTTTCTCGCCACTGCTCCACAATGCCCGGCGTGGTAGTGCGGTGGCAATCCAGGCATGCCTGACCTTCTGCAGATACTTGGGCACGAGCAACTGTAATTAACGGGAAGAGGAGAAAACTGAGAAAAGCTACAAAGCGCATGGAGGCCTCCGCTCGAAAACATTCTTACTGAAATCATGCCCTCAGCTACCCTCGTACCTCTGGCTGAGGAACTGCACCAGCAGCGTCATCATCACTGGGAACCCGAGCGCACTGGTCCGGTCCAACTTGACCTTAGCGGTAGGGACCCAGTTCAATAAGTGGCGTTCCAGAAATTCAATCTCGGCCCGCGCGAGCGAAACGGCAGTGCCCTCTTCGCATGTATGTTCGCAGGTGTAGCGCAGGGCGGCGAGGAACTCCAGTTGGGTGACAAGGTAGTCGGGGAGGGCGCGGCCGGGGTCCGACTTGAGCCCGAGGACCTCGTAGAAGTAGGTATTCTCCAGCGCAATCTCCTGCGCCGGATGAGTCTTGTCATGGGCTGACTCGAATAGAGGCACGGGCGGCTCGGGCATGCCAACATCAAAGAGTGCGATATAGGTGGACTCGTACTGCTCGTAACTGGCGAACCATTCGAATCCCGGAAATTCGCCTTCGCACCCCAACTGCTTCCATAGATCTCGCAGTGCTTCCGGCAGGCTAGGTAGCGACAGAAGGTCGAAACACTCGCGCGCAGGTGGCGCAAAGACGAAAGCGAAGAATCGGTAGAGATCATTCTGCTGCCAGTCGATCGAGTTAACCGCGTTCTCGTCTGGAGCGATCATTGGCATGCGGGGCATCGCGACTCCTGTCCTTGAACTTCTGTCTCTACTCCAGCACTTGCCAGACCGAGAAATACTTCCGGCCGTCGCGGTCTTTCTGGCTCCCGTTCCAGACGGCGAAGGCCACGGTCGTACCAGCGGGCAGATCGGGCAACTCGAAGATCACGTTCCACTGGCCGTTTTGATACGTACTATTCGCCGGGAAATTCTGACCAGTGCGCCTCGTGGTGCCGCGTCCCTGGGCTTGCATCACCATCGAACCGCGGGTGGCATTCCAGTAGTAGATCTTCACCGGATGTTCGGCATCTCCCATCTGCAGCGAAGGGGCGATCGCATCGGAGCCTGATTTTGCAGGAAACATGACGGCGGCAGCATCAAAGAATCGGTCGTCGGCTTCCGTCTGAACTTTGCGGAACCGAGTCTCGGGCGTCGTGTCAGGGACTTCTGCCAGTGTGACCGCGTCATGCGTCGGATCACGCCAGCTCAGCTGCACTAGCAGATTCTTGCTCACCCGTGCCAGGCGGACGTCCACGCTCGAGATCTCCCGTGTGGCGGGCTCGTCGGTGTCATAGAGCGGAGGCGTACGGTTGAGAGCGACATGCTTCACCGCAATCTGGCTCCACGCGGCAGGTCCGGCCTTGAGCAGATTATCGGCGCTCACTGACGACGTGGCTACGGACAGAGACTGCCCGGCAGTTGGGTTCGCCCCCGTCTGCGCCCAGATGGTAGAGAGCAGCAAACAGGCTGAGACGACGATTAGAAGTTGACGAGTTCTCATGACGTTCTCCTACAACTGGATCTGCACCAACTGCGGCCGGACGTGATAGCGCGTTTCGGCGTCGCGGCCGGTGAGCAGTTGCAGTGCCTCACTGCGTCCACCTTGTTGCGTTTTGTTGAGTTCTGCCCCCAGACGCAGAATCACGTCCTTCACTTCCGGCCCGAAGAGGTAAATAAGGTAATCGAGCGGAACCCGCGGATCTTCCTGAATACTCTTGCCATAGTTCGCTCGCTTGGGTGGATTGAACGGCGGCACGTAGAACACGTTGGGTTGCGTGCCCTTCTCGGGGAAAAGCGGCAGAGCGATCTTGTGCACCAAAACCAACTTGTGCACCGGAGATTCGGGATCGTCGAGCAGGCCGACGAAACGTAGGCGGCCGGGGCACTGCGCGGCGCAGGCGTTGACCTCACCCTTCTCCAGGCGCGGATAACAGAAAATACATTTCTCGGATTTCCCGGTGACCTCGTTGAAGTAGATCTTCTTATAAGGACACGCCTTGATGCAGTAGCGGTAACCCTGGCAGCGATCCTGATCAATAACGACGATGCCATCCTCTTCGCGCTTGTAGATGGCTTTCCGTGGACAGGCCTCCAAGCACGCGGGATAGGTGCAGTGGTTGCAGATGCGAGGCAAATAGAAAAAGTAATTCTCGTCCTCGTTCATGCCGCCCACGTCTTCGTCCCAGTTACAGCCGGACTTCGGCTCGGGCGACGGCATGACAGGTTGCTTCTTGCCTTCGTAGAGACGTTGCTCGTAGTTGTACTCCCAGGCATGACCGTAGTCATCCATCGTAGGCAAGGGGCTGGGCTGGAGCGCGCCGTCTTTCCAGCCGCCGCCGATGCGATCCCACTGCCGCGGATAGCCGAGGCCGGGGCGGGTCTCCACATTGTTCCAGTACATGTAGCCGGTGCCGTCGCGGTCGGTCCACAGCTTCTTGCAGGCGATGGTGCAGGTCTGGCAGCCCAGACATTTATTCAGGTCCATCACCATTGCGTATTGGTGTTTTGACATGGCTGCTTCTCCTCAGACCTTCGCCTTCTCAACGTCCACCTTGATGTCGCGGTTGTTGCCAGTCGGTCCCCAGTAATTCAGGCGGAAGTTGACGTGACCATATTTGCCGATCAGTTGCGTCGGCTTGATCTTGATGTAGGTAAGCGACTGCCATCCACCTTCCTTAAACCCGAGAAATTTTTCCCAGCCGTGATACATGGTGACGCGGCCGGGTTTTTCGCCGGGTAGTATCTGCAAGCGGCAGACGCAGTGGCCGACCTCGTTGTGAATGCGGACCCAGTCGTTGTCTTGCAGGCCGCGCTTGCGGGCGTCGTCGGGATGCATATAGACGATCGGCCCGCCGCGCTGCAGGCGCAGCATGGCGCGGTGGTCACGCCACGTGGAGTGAATAGACCAGCGTCCGTGGGGAGTGTTCCAGTAGAGCGGGTATTTTTCCTCGACCGGCTCCTTAAATGTGGGGAGGGCTTCACCGAGTTCGATGTACCAGGGATGATCGATGTAGAACTGTTGGCGGCCCGTGAGCGTGCGCCACGGACGCTTCTTTTCGAGCTGATGCTTGAATGGAGTGTAGGCAACACCGTCTTCAATATCGCTGTTCCAGGACTCGGGATCGGTGGCGACAAAACGCTTCGGTTTCTGCTGAATCAACTGGTACGTCATGCCCTTGGTTTCTTCCGCATTGCCGAGGATGAAATTGACCGCCTGCTCATCGCTTTGGATCGCGCCCTTGCCCGTCCAGTCGTGGCCCAGCTGCGTGAAGTCGCGGGTCCAGTCAAAAGCCTCATCGTGAAACGGCTTCAGACCCTTCTTGGTCGCAACTTCGGCGATTTTCTCAGCCAGCGCACGGAAGATGTCCCAATCGGTCTTGCTTTCGAACAGTGGCTCACAAGCCTTGCCAAAAGGATGAATGTAGCTGTGGCAGTCGGTGGAGTTGATGTCCACTTTCTCGTAGTAGCTGGCCGAGGGCAACACCACGTCGGAGTAGAGCGCCGTGGTATCCATGCGGTAGTTGATATCTACGATCAGGTCGAGATCTTTCCAGAGTGACGATTCCAGAATCTCGTTGCCTTTGGCTTGGTTCAGGTAGTTGGCGCGCCACACGATGAACGCGCGCGGCTTCTTGCCGTCCTTCGGCCACAGCGGCATCCATCCGTTCTTGACCGATTCCTGGATGTACCACTCGATCGGCTTTCCGTTGTAGAGATGAGGGTCTTTGTTGGTGGAATGGACGTAGCTCCACAGCGTAGTGTTCTGGAAGCGCTGCTTCTTGCGGGTTTCGGGAAAGGCGAGCTTGAAGAATCCCTGCTCCGGCCAGAGGCGTTCCTGCCCGACGTAGTGATTGAATCCACCGCCGTTCTTGCCGGTGTTTCCAGTGAGGGCAACCAGCAGGATGAAGGAGCGGTTGCTCAAGTCGTTGTGGAACCAGTGGTTGGTGCCTGCGCCGTGGATGATCATCGCCGGTTTGCGCGTGCCGAGCTCCTTGGCGAAGAGTTCGATCTCGTGGGCTGGAAGGCCGGTGCGGGCGGAGACTTTGTCCATTGTGTATCCGGCAATTTTCTTCTTGAGTAGTTCGAAGACCGTGGTGACTTCAGCGGTCTTGCCATCGGCAAGTTGCACATGGAACGTGCCCGTCAGCGCCGGATCGGTGCCGTTGAAGTGAATGGTCTTCTGCTCCGACCCCATCGAACCCGGCGTAGGAACGGCGCGCTGTTGCTTCGTGTCCCAGAAATAGAAGATGTCTTCCTTGCCGCCTTTCGTGAGATCGGACTCGCGCAGGAAGCGGTTCGTGTCCGAAATGACGAGCAGGGGCAGATCGGTTTGTTCTTTCACATACGGCACGTCGATGAGGTTCTGGTCTATGAGCAGCTTGGCTACGCCCAGGGCGAGGATGCCGTCGGTGCCGGGGTTGATGCGAAAATACAGGTCGGCATGGGTAGCGCTGGCGTTGTAATCGGGCGAGATACAGACAATCTTGGCGCCGTTGTAGCGGGCCTCGTAGGCAAAGTGAGCATCGGGAATGCGGGTCTGCGAAATGTTCGATCCCCAGAGTACAATGTATTTGGAGTTGAACCAGTCGGCGCACTCACAAGCCTCGGTCTGTACGCCCCAAGTCAGCGGCTCGCCCGGTGGAAGATCGCAGTACCAGTCGTAGAAAGAAAGGAAAACGCCGCCGATGTAGTGAGCCAGGCGGGAGCCAGCGCAGAAGCTGACCGGGCTCATGGCTGGGATGACGCTGAAGAAGGAGTTGGTATCAGGGCCGTAGTTATAAATATTGTCGAGCAGCTTTTCGGCAACTGTTGTGAGCGCTTCGTCCCAGGTGGCGCGCCGCCACTTGCCTTCACCACGCTCGCCGGTGCGGATCAGTGGATACCGCAGGCGCTGTGGGCTGTACACATACTCGGTGAAGCAGCCGCCCTTCTGGCATCCGCGTGGGTTGTAGTCGGGGAGGTCGGCACTGATGCGCGGATAGTCGGCGGCCTGCTCTTCCCGGACCATCACGCCATTGCGCACGTACACCTTCCACGAGCAGGACCCAGTGCAGTTCGCAGAATGGGTAGAACGAACGACTTTGTCCCAGGTCCAGATCTTGCGGTAGAAGTCTTCCCAGCCGCGATAGGGATAGCTGCGCAGCGGATCGAAGTCTCCCGTCAGCGTAGTCAATACTGGCTTTTCATTGCGCGAGCAACCGGGCAGGGCGAGGGTGGCGGCCGTCATAGCGGCGGCTTGGATAAAGTTGCGCCGCGAGAAAGGTTTCTGAGGTTTGTTTTTGTCGCTCGATTTTTCGCTCATGGCTTGCCTCCCGGAGGAGTTCCTGAAATCGCGTTCTGCGCCATCGCTTTGCGATCTTTTGGTTCACCCAGCGTCCGCAAATAAGCGAGCACGTCGGCGATGTCCTGATCGCTGAACGCCGGCGCCTCGTTGCGCTGGAACGCAGGCATCGCCGTCGCCACGCGGCCGTTGCGAATGGTGCGCACGATGAATTCGTCGGTGGCAGTTCGTTGGAATACCGGATTGCCGATCTCAGGTGCCATTCCGCCGCGGCCATTCATGCCGTGGCAGCCGGCGCAGTTTCTCAGAAAAAGAGAAAGACCGTTGCTGGAGCCCCCGCGCAGCGTCAGCGCCGTCAGCGCGGGAACCGCCGCCGCGCCCGAGCGAAGATATTCGACCACTCCGTTGATTTCTTCGGGAAGCAGTCCGCCGGCATGCGGACCCCAGGCGGGCATCTGGGTGCCGGGACGCCCTTGCTCGATGTTGCTTTGGAAGTATTCGCGAGTCGCGGTTGAGACCAGCGAGACGCCGCGAATCGCCGGAATAAAGCGGTTGAATTTCTTGTCCCAGCGAGTGTACGCGCCGTTGCCGTGGCAGGCCGTGCAGTACTGCCGGTAAACCTGCTCACCGGTCAAGGGCACGGGATGGAGCGCGCGGTATTTCTGCTCGATCTTGTCGGGCGCGAGATAGCTTTCCGGTACATCCCGCTTCCACTGCGAGAGCATGTACGCGGTCAGCGCCAGCGCTTCCGGCCGGGTGACGGTTGGATTGCGCATCAAGCTGTCGGGAACCACGCCACCGGGATCACGAAAGTGAGCATTCTGCCAGCTCCACGTGGTGTGCGGTGGTCTCAGGTTCGTCATGATGAGCTGGTGCTTGGTCTTCGCGCCTTCGTTGTCGAGCGCTGGGCCAAGCGCGCCGCCGCGTCCACCGAGTTTGTGGCAGGAGCCGCAACTCTTATCCTGATAGAGCTTCATGCCAGCGACCAGCAGCGGGATCTGATCGGGTGGCAGTTTTTCCGCGTCGTGACAGGTGACGCAGGTCGACTCGGTCATCTCTGGTGGCAGCAGCGGATAATCCCAGAAAACGTCTTCGGCCTTGGCTTCATTGAAAGACATGGCCGCGCCCTGCCCGTGATGACATACCGTGCAGCCGAAGCGGTCCACGGGATGCTTGTCGAGGATATGACCGGGATGAGTGCGATGCGGCTGCGGCACATCAGTCATGCGCGGATCGTCAACGCCGTTGTGGCAGGTGACACAGCGATCCACCGTGCCAAGCGCCGGTATGCTGGCCTGCTTCATCTCGACGCGGAACTTGGCGAGCAGCTCGCGGCCGCGATCGTCGGTGGCTTTCTCGCGAAGAATGTTGCGGTACTCTTGTTGCACGGTCCGCCATTGCGCCAGATAGTTCTCGCGTACCGCTGCGCCCACCAGATAGACGATGGTGACAACGCTCGCCACCAGCAGGAGCCAGCGATAAATCCGTGATGGGTCTTCCATCGCATTCTCCTCTCTAGTGCACCGGCCACTGTGAGGGCCACCAGTAGAAATGCCAATTGGGTCCGCGATGGACAGTCGCGAAGTAGGTCAGCAGAGTGAAACCGACCAGGAAACAGGTGAATAGCGAGACGGCGGCGAGGCGCACCGAATCTTTCCTCTTCAGGATGAAGAGCGACCAGGCGGCAAAGATCAGCACGAGCAGCGAACCGGGGTTAATGGCGATGATCCAGAGCTGGTGGATGTTGGGGAACCAGCTGCGCAGCCAGCCGTAGTTGACCGTGAAGGCGAGCATGCCGACGGTCACGGCGCAGGCAAAGAACAAGGATTGCCAGAACACAGAGCGCTCGTTGCTGGTGCCGAACCAAGTGCCTTCGCCTCCAGAACGACGGTCGAGGAACGGGATCAGGGCCAGTCCAACGACCACGATCACTGGGATCAGCAGGCCACCGGTAAATGCCGAGTATGAAACCAATTCCTGAATCCCGAGGAAGTACCAGGGTGCTTTCGCCGGATTCTCTGGAATGGCAGCGTTGGCGAGTTCTTTCAGCGGTGCGTCGTAATAGAACGACAAAATCAGCGTGACCGCCACCGTAGTCATGAAGACGGAGAGCTCGGCCCAGAACAGGTGCGGCCAGCTCATCACCGTGTTCTCTGGCCCGCGATTTACCGGCGGACGGTTGCCTTTCACCAGCGCCATCAGGCCATAGGTTTTCGTAGCGAGCGGCTGGAAGACTGGGCGCTTTTCTCCGCCCCACTCGGCGAGCCCGCCCGGCGGATCCTCCGGCTTGGCGAGGCCGCCGTCTTTGCGGATACGCCAGAAGTGAACGCCGAGCAGGGGTACGAGCGCCAGCGGAAGAACGAAGACATGCAGAACGTAGAAACGAATCAGTGCATCCTGCCCGACGTAGTTCGCTCCCAGCAGCAGCCGCTTCTGCAAGCCGCCGGGATCTAAGAATTTTGTGATCCCAATGGCATCGGTCAGCTCCCGCGGCGAATTGGCAATATTCGAGCCGATGGTGATCGCCCAGTACGCCAACTGGTCCCAGGGCAGCAGGTAACCGGTAAAGCTCAGGGCCAGAGTAATGACCAGCAGCGCGAGTCCGACCAGCCAGTTAAATTCGCGAGGCTTCTTGTAGCTCGCCGTGAAGAAGACGCGCGCCATGTGCAGCAGGACGACCAGCACCATCAGCTGCGCCGACCAGCGATGAATATTGCGGATGAAGCGCCCGGTCGAGACCGTGAAGTGGATATCCTTGATCGACTGGTAAGCCAGATCGGTTGAGGGTTTGTAGTAAACCATCAGAAGAACGCCGGTAATGATGGTGATCGCGAAGCTGGCCACAGCCATCAAGCCGAGTCCGAAGGTGAGGGTGGGTTTAAGCGTGCGCAAGTGCACGCGCACGCTGTGGATGTGCAAAAAAAGATTGTGGAATGTGGCCTGCGACTCTTCGCGCTCCGATTCGGGCGCTTTCCCCAGGCGAAAGCAGGCGTCCTTCACGGTATGGGGGAGTTCGTGCAGGTTGTGGACAAATTCGCGGGTGGCGGTCTCTGTCACGGGTTGCCTCCTACACGCGGTAACGCGTGCCCTCCGGGACTTCGTTGTCGGCATTGACGATCAAGTCGCCGTTGGCCGCGCGGCTGACCTCGAGCCAGGGCAACGGTCGCGGGGCCGGCCCCCCAATCACGTTGCCTTTGCTGTCGAACCGTGAACCGTGGCAAGGACAAGCAAATCCATCCTTCGAGCGCGCCACGGTGCAGCCCAGGTGGGTGCAAGTGCTCGAGATCGCGTAGAAGCCATCGTCGTCGCGAAACAGCACCAAGTTCTGCTCGGCGAAGGCGGTTTCACTGCCCGCGGAAAACTGCTCCGGTGAACCGAGTTTGAAGCGGCGCACGGGGCCGGGCAGCACCGCCGGATTGGGCAGGCGGAACATTCCGGCAGCCGCTGTGCCCATGGCGACAAAGAAACTTCCCAGCGACGCGAGGCTCAAAAAGCTGCGTCGGCTAACACGGGGTGGATCTAGACGGGACATGGCTTCCACTCCTTGGCAAAACTAAACTTTTCCATGGTGATGGCGGTCGTGGGACAGCGCTCGGCGCACAAGCCGCAGCGGATACAGCGTTCTTCGTCCTTGAGGATTGCGGAGAGGTCGGAAGGATCGAGGTGCAACTCACGCGTTGCCGTCTCGAGTTCGAGCGAAAGCGCTAGCCGGTCGAAGCTCACCAGCTTCAGGCAAACCGTGGGACAAACATCCACGCAGCCACCGCAAAGAATGCAGCGCTCGCCGTCGAAGATGGTGTTGATGCCGCAGTCGAGGCAACGGCCGGCCTCCGTGCGGGCTTGCTTTTCGTTGTAGCCGATCTCGACCAGAGCGTTTGGGCTCTTCAGGCGTTCTTCCGCGGAGCGTGTGGGAATGTGCAAGCGCGAACGCCGCTCGTAGTGTTTTTCGCGGTGGTAGTGGTCAATGGGGTAGTGGAACTGGACTTCTTCGGACGTGATTTCCTTACCGCGCAGGAAGCGATAGACCGAACGAGCCGCCTGCTTGCCGCTCGCAATGGCATGGATCATGAGCCGGGGCCCGTAGGCAATGTCGCCCGCAATGAATATGCCTGGCGCTGAAGTCGCACAGGTTGCCGCGTCGTTGACGATCTGCTGCGGTGAGCGCATTTCGATCCCATCGCGCTGCGGGTCGATGAAGCTCAGGTCGGCAGATTGGCCGACTGAAAGCAGGACGGTGTCACCCTCGATCTCGGTTGTAGTCGACTCATCGAACTTCGGAGCGAAGCGTTTGTTCTCGTCATACACCCGGGTACACCGTGCGAACTTCAGCCCGCGCACGAACCTCTGGCCGTTCCTCTCGTCCACGAGAACTGCTCTCGGCCCCCAACTGTTGTGGCGGGTAACGCCCTCTTCCTGGCCCTCAAGGATTTCCACCGTATCCGCAGGCATCTCTTCAAGAGATTCCAGGCAGACTAGGTTTACCTGCCGCACGCCCGCCATGCGGGCCGCCGTGCGTGATACGTCGTACTCTTCCTGGCGCAATACCGTCCGGGCCACGTCGTAAGCCACGTTGCCCCCGCCGATCACAATCACACGCTGCCCCAGAGAAACTTCTTTGCCCAGTGACACATCGCGCAGAAAATCGACCCCACCCATCACCCCGATCGCGTCAGCGTTGGGAATCGGTAGGGCTCGCGAGCGCTTAGCGCCACAGGCGATGATGACGGCGGCAAAGTCACGCCGAAGATCCACAAAGCTGACATCTTTACCGACCTGTGTGTTGCAACGGATCTCGACGCCGAGGGACTGAATCACCGCGACTTCTGCCCGGATCAGTTCACGCGGCAAGCGATAGCCAGGTACGCCGGTGTACAGCATTCCGGCAGGCTGCGGTTCCATCTCAAGAATCGTGGGGCGGAATCCCATCAGGGCGAGATCGTGTCCCGCGGCTAGCCCCGCTGGCCCAGAACCGATGATCGCGATCCGTTCTCCTGTGGGCTTGGGGAACTCGGCGTTTGCAAGGAACTCAAGCAGGTGGCTGAGTTCTTCAATGTCGTCACACTGGCGCGTTTCCGTCTTGTTCTTTAGATAGGGAAACAGTTCGCGCCCAGCATCCCTGCGCGCATCGCTCCCGAATTTCTCGCAAACGAAGCGCTTGAGAGCGCGAATCGAAATCGGCTGATCGATGCTCCCCCGGCGGCAAGCCGCTTCGCACGGCGCACCACAAATACGGCCGCAGAGAGACGCTAAGGGATTGGGTCCGCGGGCGATCAGGTAGGCATGTTCATAGTCGCCCGCGGCGATGGCCCGCACATAGCCACGGGCGTCGGTATGAACTGGACACGCGTACTGGCACTTGATCTGCTCTCGCCAGTACTCGTGATCCGCCACCCGGACGCTGTAGCGCGGTTCGTCCACGGCTATAGCCTCAAATATGCCAACCGCTAACTTTATGCGCACGAAGTTGCCACTGGCTGTGACCAAAGTCACGGTCAGACGTATTTGGGCTGCGCCTCGGCAGCCTAGGATCTTAGGGCAATGCGCGGCAGTGTGACAGAAGTCATGTGCTGGGTTCATTCGCATGCGTAACCTTGGAATATCGAGGAGGGTGTCATGAGCGAAGTGATCGACAACAAGGCGAACCGGATTCGAGTACTGAAGGACATCATCAAGCACCTGCACGCGGGAAATCCTCCTGAGCAAGTGCAGCGACAAATGCGCGAAATTGTCAGGCAGACCGACGCCTCCGAAATCATGGCCATGGAACAGGAGTTGATAGCTGAAGGAATGCCCGTAGAAGAGGTTCGATCCATGTGCGACCTCCACTCCAAGGTGACGCGCGACGTCCTAGTTCAACTCCCTATCCGCAAGGCAATTGCTCCGGGACACCCGGTGGATACCTTCCGTCGAGAAAACGAAGCATTACGCGGTGCGATTGCGGCAATGACGCAGGCTCTGGCTGAGTTGCAAAGTACGAAGGAGGCTGCCGATGCCGCGGCGATTCTTCTGCGGTTTCGCCAGTCCTTCAACGACTTGATGGATATCGACAAGCACTACCAACGCAAAGAACACGCATTGTTTTCTTGCTTGGAGCGGCACGGCATTACCGGCCCGTCAAAAGTGATGTGGGCCAAGGATGATGACGTGCGGAATTTGCTCAAACGTCTTGGGGAGTGCATACACTCTGGCACGGACGACATCGAGAAATGGAAGGTGAATCTGGTGGAAGCCGCGAACGCCGTTTTCAAGGCCGTGCCGGAGATGATTTACAAGGAGGAGAACATATTGCTTCCGATGTCACTGGAGACGCTGTCGGAAGATGAGTGGGCCGAGATATGGTCGGTATCTCCGAAGTACGGTTGGTGCATCGTGGAACCCCAGCAAGGTTACACGCCCGCTGTTGGCACGACACCCGAATCCATGAAAGTTCCGCCGTCCGGCGCTCTCATGCTACCCACCGGGAATGTAAGCTTGGAACAACTCGCTGCGGTGTTTTCAACCCTTCCGCTAGATCTTACGTTCGTCGACGCTGACGACCGGGTGGCCTTTTTTACTGAGGGTCCGGATCGTATCTTCGCTCGCAGCAAGGCCATCATCGGACGCAAGGTGCAACACTGCCACCCTCCCAGAAGTGTCGAAACGGTTGACCAGATTCTGGACGATTTTCGCGCTGGGAGACAGAACGTCGCGGAATTTTGGATCAACTTTCATGACAAGTTCGTGCACGTTCGTTATTTTGCCGTCCGCAATTTCGACGGAGCCTATCTGGGCACTGTGGAGTTGACCCAGGACTTGACTCCGCTCCGTGCGCTTCAAGGCGAAAGGCGTTTGTTGGAATACGATAGTCCTCGCGTGGCCAGCTAAGCAGGGTTTTCACGTTGTACTGGGCCATAAAAGAAGATCCGGTCCCGAAATATGAAAGAGCTATGACCGAGAATAGTGAAAATGTCAGTGCAGCTCAGCGGGCCCGCAGGCGGGCCCTGATAGTTCCCCGTGAGCATGGCGCCTGGGGGCTGCTGCTTGTTCCCCTGTTCACAGGAGTTGCCGCGGGGTTTGCCTCGGCACATCGGGCTTGGCCGCTGCTTGTGTTCACGACGGCAACGTTGTCTTTGTTTTGGTTGCGAACGCCACTCGAAAGCATCATCGGTACGGGCTCGCTGACCGCCCATACATCAGGAGAACGCTGGACAGCCCTCATTGCGTCCGTTTGTCTTGGCGCTGTATCCGTCGCTTGTCTGACCGGGCTGATGTGGAAAGGTCGAAACTCAGAGTTGTTGTTTCTCGGAGCGGTAACTGCTTTGGCATTTGTGGCTCAGGCAGTCCTTCGGATGTTCGGTCGTAGGGCGCGAATGGCGGCGCAAGTGGTGGGTACAGTTGGCCTCACCTGCACTGCTCCGGCTGCTTACTATATCGGCACCGGACGGCTAGATGAGCGCGCTTTCGTTTTGTGGGCAGCGAACTGGATCTTCGCCGGCAACCAGATTCATTTCGTCCAACTGCGTATTCGCGCTGCCCGTGCCGCTACCTTCTCCGAGAAATTTGATCGAGGGAGGTCCTTCTTCCTAGCTCAGGCGGTATTTTTGGTGGCGCTGACGTTCGCGTCGCGAAGGCGGATGCTTCCTCGCTTGGCGATCATCGCTTTTGCTCCCGCACTCGTGCGAGGAACACAATGGTTCTTTCGAAAACCTGAATCCCTGGATGTCAGAAAACTCGGGTGGTCTGAGATGAAGCATGGAGTGACGTTTGGAGTTTTGCTGGCCCTGGCTTTCATTTGTTCGTAAGTGCGCTTCATGATGGACGGCGCTGACTAAACATGCGTGCAGCGTCGGTTATAGCTCGCCGGACGGACTCGTTCTAACCGGCTTCGAAACTCCGCAAAGAGCTCTTGTCATCGTGTCAGTAACGTGCTCTCCGGCTGATCTTGCCGCTTGTCTCAGATCGTTCAACGAGTCGTGCGGAAGGTTCGTGTTTTGTTCGCTCGAAGATTGTAGACGATTTTGTGACGGTCAGAGCTTCCACATTCAACACCGATCAACAATTTTCAACAAGGAGCGTGCAACAGGGTCAATATCAATCAGTTACAGACTATAAATTTCAATAGATTTCCATAACGTGCAAAATCTGGTTCGGGACCAGGGGGTCGGAGGTTCAAATCCTCTCTCCCCGACCAATTGTTTCCAACTACTTACAGCAGCGGCGCAAACTCCAAAACCGACCCACATGGTTTTGCACCAGGAGCTCTAGCGCGCCGACCCGCATAAATACTGAAGTTTTTGCCCAGCGAAGAGCGCGCGACCGTCCACAAAATCGACCACAGCGATGTGACGGACAAACCAGATGCCCTACCAATTGCAAGTTATTGAACTACAAAGAATCGCGAGTGCAGCCATTGCCACCCAGCAGCGGCCAACCGGATCGACAGTCCATCATTTCCGCTTTTGCCGGCGATTCACTCCGAACTACCTTGGCTTCCCAGAAGCCCGTTTCTGGACCGCGAGACGAAGCGCTGAAGCACGGAAGGAGCTGATTTACCTTCCGGGAATCTGGGCTCCGCGATTACTTCCGGATTGCCGACCGGGACGAAGCCGCTGGCGCGGCGGACGCTACGCGTGAGATAATCCGACACGTATGAGATGGTATTTGCCTCTCTTTTCGGGTGCCGCGGAAGCGTCTGCATTAACGCTTCGCCCCGAACAAAAAGCGAAAAAGCCCATTCAAATTCCATAGCCTGCCGCATGCACCGCGTCCGCCGCAAACGCCAGCGGCTTCCTCCTCTAGTGTCCTTATCGAAAACGCCTCGGATCGACTCTTCTCCCCTTTCCTCAAAGGTCCTGCCCCGAGGCGTTTCCGATCAAGGCTAGCGACGACTCGGGAGTTATCGCGGGGTGGCTCGAATCGAAATGCCGAGTGTGGCCACTTCTACTGTTAACCGTTACACGACCGAGCGGCAGCCAATAGTTGTGAAGACGGGTTTGCAGGAGATCGCGATTTCAGTTGCGAACTTGGATCGCAAGCTCACGGAATTCGGCAAAGCGGTGCAAAATCCCCAACGTCTCAAGGCAAGCGCGATCAGACTCCCCGAGTTCAGATCCTGTTGAATCCTGGGGGTGAGCGTCCAGTTCGTGGGCCAACAAGTCGGCAACATAGACGGCGATTGAACTGTCGAAACCGGAGTGCGGAATGCGAGTGGGATGATGGTGGTGCGCGATGGCCTCGACGGCCAGGTTGGGGATGCCCCACAATCCGAGCAGGTACGCACCTATCTCCGCGTGCGAGGTCCCCAGTAGTTCCTCTTCTGCTTCGAAGGGCTCGCATTTGCGCTCGCCAGTACGTGAAAGCACAGAGCAGAACATATCAGGTATTTTGCTTGCCAGGATGAGTCTTCCAATATCGTGGAGAAGTGCGGCCACGACGGTAACATCCCGAGTTTTCCGGTCCACGGGGAGCGTGCCGGCAATGGCGGCTGTGCGGTGCGCATGTTGCTGTATAGTCTCGCAGACTGACTGTGGAATACGTGAGTTGGGCGCAAAAACCCTGAAAGTCTCGGAAGCTAAAGCTAGATTCTTAATTGTTTCCATTCCCAAGTATGCGACAGCGCTCTGTAAGCTGGTGACATTCTGTGCCAACCCGTAGAAAGCGCTGTTGACGAGCTGCAAGACTTTCGCTGCCATTGCGACGTCTTGCTCGATGATGTCTGACACCTGGGTCATGGAAGTGTTCGGGTTCCTAACAGCTTCCGTAAGGGAGGTGAACGTGATTGAAAGGGAAGGCAGTTCACCGACGGCTCCAACGACTCTTCGAATCTCCGGTGTGCTCAATATGTCCTGCAGCGTGCAGACACGCTCAATCGTAGCTTGCAGTTCGGCTGCATTGCATGGCTTGGTGAGAAAGCGATGTGCCACGGGAACTGCGCGCGTGGCTAGCGAGGCTTCGGCATATCCGGAAAGGACAATTCGCGCTGTGCCCGGAAAGCGGTCCCGAATGTGACCGAGCAGCGTAGCGCCATCCATTCCTGGCATCCGCATGTCGGAAATGACCACGTCGAAGCTGCCTGCTTCGCAGGCCTGCAAGGCGGCTTCGCCGCCGACTGCAAACTGCATATCCCAACGGTTCCGCTCGGTGCGCAGCGTACGACGAATGCCGTCGAGAATCTTGCTTTCATCGTCCACGAACAAGATGCGTTTCACGCGGACGCCGCCTTGTCGGCAAGAGCCTTGCCATCGCGGGGGAGACGAATGATAAAGGTTGTGCCCTTCCCCTCCTCAGTTTCGAAGTGAATTGTTCCGCCGTGTTTGTCAACGACCACCGAGCGGGCGATGGCCAAGCCCTGCCCCGAGCCCGCTCTGAACCAGAGATACCAATTTTCTCAGCCATCCTTACCAGCTCTGGCAGCGAATCCGCGCCCATCTTCCTCATGAGTTGGCTACGATGGACCTTTACGGTGGCTTCGGTGGTCCCAATTTCGGCGGCGACCTGCTTATTGAGCAGACCTGAAACTACCAAGGGTAGGACTTCCCGCTCCCGAGGTGTCAGCGATTCGAGACGCTCCCGGAGCATTGCGGTCTCGGCCTGGCGTTGTCGCCCGGCGCGGTCCCGCTCCAACGCCACTTGAATGGCATCCAGCAGATCCTGGTCGCGGAATGGCTTAGTGAGGAATTCTACGGCTCCCGCTTTCATGGCCTTTACCGACATGGGGATATCGCCGTGGCCCGTGATAAAGATGATCGGAATGTGGATGTTGGCATCAGCTAACTCGCACTGAAGATCCAGCCCGCTCTCCCCAGGTAGCCTGACATCGAGGACCAAGCAACTCGGCGCATCTGGTCGCTTCGCTTGCAAAAATTCGCGTGGCGATCCGAAGAGCTCGACCCTTAGACCTACCGAGCGGATCAGGCTCTTAAGCGCATCGCGGATCGACGCATCGTCATCCACGACGAACACGATACTAGGCGGCTCGCTCATCTGACGTGTCTGCCTTTGGCACGGTGAATTGAAAAACTACCCCGTGTGAAGGCCCCGGCGTGAACCACAAACGGCCGCCATGAGCCTCGACGATGGAACGGCCCACCGAGAGTCCTATACCAATACCCTGGGGCTTGGTGGTGAAGAATGGCTCAAAGATGTGGTTTGCTTGTTCGGGATTGACTCCATCTCCCGAATCATGAACCTGGATCAGCACACCATCCGGGTGCTTTGCAGACTTGATGCGTAACTCCCGCGGTCGATGGGTAATCGTTCTCATCGCATCGATGCCGTTCAGAATCAAGTTCAACAGAACCTGTTGTAATTGAACGCGATCCCCGAACACATTGGGAACATCCGGCGCCAGATCTGTTTGAACCGCAATACCACTGCGCAGAAGTTCGTTGCCGGCCAGAGTCAGTACTTCCCGGATAACGACATTCACATCAAGTTGCTCCATCTGAGGCGGGACCTTTTGCAACAGTGCGCGAATTCTCACGATCACCTCGCTTGCCCGATTCGCGTCCCGGACGGTCCTGTCGATGGCTTCCCGAGCCTCCCCCAGATTAGGGGGTTGCCCAGCCAACCAGCGCAGCGATGCACTTGCATTCGTGACCACAGCCCCAAGCGGCTGGTTGACCTCATGAGCAATGGCAGCGGCCAGCTCTCCCATCGCAACCACGCGGGACACGCGGGCGAGATCCTCCTGTGCCCGACGCAAATGCTCTTCGGCTCGCCTCTGGTCGGTCACGTCAATACACGAACCAATGTAGCCGGTAAAAGACCTGTCTGGATTGAATCGCGGCACCCCGGTGTCGGAAACCAATCGAAATTCGCCGTCGTGCCGTCGCAGCCGATACTCCATCCGGAATGCCTCCCTACGATCAAACGACTGAACATACGTATCCAGGCATCTCTGTAAATCCTCGGAATCGACCGCCTCCGCCCAGCCGTTGCCGAGCTCGCGGTCAATGGATCGGCCGGTGAAGTCCAGCCAGGGCTTGTTGAAATAGGTGCGGAGCTTGTCAGTTCCTGACATCCAGATCATCACCGGAGCGCTATCGGCCACCAGCCGAAAGCGTGCCTCACTCTCGCGCAGTTCTGCCTCCGCCCGTTTTAGCTCCGTGATGTCTCGCCCGATGGCAACGCTCGTCCCGTCGGAAAGATGCACGACTGCAACAGCCATATCTATGACCCGCCCGTCCCTCACCCTCACTTTGCGGTCAGCCCACTCACCCGTTGACGCGGCAATGCGATCCAGAACCGTTTGGCGATATTGGGGGTCGGGGTAAATTTCGGCAAATAGGTCGAGATTTTGTTTCCGTATTTCTTCCAGCGTCCAACCGATCGTGCGCTCCCCTTCTGGATTCATCAGCTCGAGCTGGCCGTCCTGGCCTACGAAAGATATCGTCACCGGGACATTTTCGAATATCTTCTGGAAAATTTCCTTCTGCTTTCTCAATTCACCTTCGGCCCGCCTCTTTTCGCTGATATCCCGGATAAAGCCGGTAAACACCTTGTGCCCGTTACTGGTCATTTCTCCGAACGACACTTCCACCGGAAACTCCTGGCCATTCTTGTGCAGGGCGGTCACTTCTGAGCCTTGCCAGTTGAGATGCCGCTGGCCAGTCGCCAAATATCGTCTGAACCCAGCCTCGTGCAGCTTCCGCATAAGTTCCGGCATGAGTACAGTTAGGGGCTTCCCGATCAACTCGACCGGGTCATAACCAAAGATTCTCGTCGTGGCGGGGTTAGCAAGCAGGATGCCACCACTTTCATCCATGCTGATCACAGCATCGCTGGCTGCCTCGACAATAACGCGATGCCTCTCTTCACTGCCCTTGAGCTCCTCCTCTGCCCGCTTCCGATCTTCGATATCGATAGCAGACCTGTACCACTTAACTACGCTGCCTGCTTCGTCGCGTAGCGGCACTTTCCGAAGAAGCATCAGACGGTATTCCCCATCGGCCCGGCGAAGTCGTGCTTCAGCTTCGAAGGGTCTGCCGGTCGCAACTGACGAGCGCCACTTGCCCGCGACATCAACAACGTCCTCGGGGTGAATTACATTGGGCCATTGCCATCCCCAAATTTCTTCCAAAGAAACACCCACATATTCCAGCCACCGCTTGTTGAAGAAATCGACATAGCCGTCGGGACGCGCGCTGTGTAGCATCGCGGGAGCTGTATCAATCACGAACCGGAGGCGGTCTTCACTTCGTCGCCGGTCCACAGATGATGTTGCGATGGCCGCCACAAACACGATCAAGGCAACAATGACAACTCCAGAGTTCCCAAACGGGGGGATGCTCACAGCGTAGGAAAGGTCCGGAGGCGAAGCAGGGATGAAACTTGCGGCTGCCATTCCCGTGTAATGCATCGCGGAGACAGCGACCCCCATCACCGTGGCGCTACCAAGCCTTCGCGGAACACTCCATCTGGTCTCCTCTCGTAGACCGAACGCCATCAGCAACGCGATTAGAGAAAACAATATTGCGAGCAAGATGGAACACGCCACCAGGAGGGCAGAAAAACGAGTGACAGCGGGCAATCTCATTGCGGCCATGCCGATGTAGTGCATGCCTGCGATACCCGTGCCCATAAATATGCTGCCTGCCAAGGCCGCAACGGGACCCATTTTCTGGCGGCTCGCCACATACAGCGCGACCGCGGACGCGAGGACGGCCACGAAGAGTGAGGCTAGAACTGTTGGCCAGTGATATTCGACGGGCACTGGCAAGTGGAAGGCCAGCATCCCTTTGAAGTGCATCGCCCAGATGCCGATGCCCATCGCACCGGCGCCAGCGCTCAACCATGCGACGCGGGTCCAGCCGCTGGCGGCGGTCACACGCCCCGCAAGATCGAGCGCGGCATAGGAGGCGGCGATGGCGATCAATATCGAGCGTGCCACCTCGCCGTAGTCATAGGAGCCGTTAATTACCGCATTTCCGGAGATCATCGGGAAAGACCTCCTTGGCTGAATTGGTAGGGGTCTCGAACTCCACCGCATGAATCGCAGTTACGACGCGGCAGTCAACTTCTTCTTAGCCAATCACACAGTAACTGGTGAAACGATGCGTAGAGTTCGATGTGTCCGCAGTCTTCGCACACGCCGAGAGAAACGCGTGCGGTATAGATGCCATCACTGGAATCATCTTGCCGCGCAAAATCTAACTCCACCACGCCTCTGACTCTGCGGGCGTGCCGGCATGGTTCCTGAGCCATTCTCCCCCTCAGCGAACAAATGGCAAAGGGCAAATTTGACATTCAGCCCCTATTCGCACTTAACCGAGCGAAGTGCTTTTTGGATAGCCGTGGCAAATCTACACCCAAATTCACAATTGTCAAGTCATAGGACTCACAGAGCAGGTGAGGATGGATCAGCATAGGAACCGTTCTCCCGAAGAGTTAAAACGTTCGTAGGGTTGCGCTTCACCTAAGTCTTAGCTGCTTGTACCAAGGCACAATAGGTTTTCCGCACGCGCCATAGTAATTTCTCTGTGTGACACGGAGAGGAAGGCGAGTGTTAGACACCACTTGGCCTAAGTCTGGCTCGGAAGAGATCGTCGGTGAGAGCACGGCCTTAAACCAAGCGCTGGCGTCAGTTCAACAACTGGCGCCGAGCGATGCCGCGGTATTGATTGCCGGTGAACGTGGGTCGGGGAAGGAATTATTCGCCCGCGTCATCCACCATCTGAGCCCTCGCAGGAACAAGAGCTTCGTTAAGGTCAACTGTGTCACATCCTGTGAGTTGCTGGAGCGCGAGCTCTTCGGATTCGAGAAGGAAGCGTTCGATGGAGCGATCAGCGGCCAAGCCGGCGGGTTGGAGCGGGCCGACAAAGGAACGCTGTTCCTGGATGAGCTCGCGCGCTTCCCGTTGGATCTTCAACCTAAACTCGTTCGGGTGCTGAAACGCGGTGAATTTGAGTGGTCTGGCGGCACACACATCGTTCGCGTAGATGTGCGCTTCATCGCAGCAACCCGGCACGATGCAGCAAAGTGGATCGCTGAAAACCGGCTTCGACAGGATTTGTACGATCAATTCAACAGGTCCTCTATCATTCAGATTCCACCGTTACGCGAAAGGCGCGAGGACATACCTTTGCTGGCGCAGTATTTCGTGCAGAAGTTTGCGCGCCGCATGAACAAGAACATTGAAGCTATCGCACCGGAAACTATGTTTGCTCTCTTGAACTACGATTGGCCCGGTAATGTTACGCAATTGGAGAACTTCATCCAGCGCGCGGTGATCTTAACCGAGGGATCCAAATTGCAAGCTCCGTTCGACGAGCTATGAACTAACCACCGGATCGTTTGTAATGAGTTTCGAAAATCATTCCGCTTCTGAGATCGATCGTCGCCGCAACGAAATACTGTTAGAGATGGCGGACCTCATGGTCCACCATCGGGCGCTGCCGGAGCTTTTCCGGGACATGGCACAGAGTCTGCAGAAAATTGTCGGCTTCGATTTCATCCACCTCTCTCTTCACGACCCTACCTTCAACACCGTGCGCCTACACCTCTGGGAGGGCGGTGGCACTTCTGCTGTTCCAGTAGAAGAAGCCGGGGTGGATACAGCCAGCGGCTGGGTTTGGCAGAATCAGAAACCACTGCTCTTCCCGGACTTGCGCCAGGAAGCGAGATTTCCCGGAACCCTCGACGGGTTGCGAGAACGCGGTTATCGTTCCTACTGTTTACTGCCCCTGACCACAGCCCGGGAAAAGCTGGGTGTTCTGGGCATTGGGAGTTCACGTGAATCGGCATACGGAATCACAGATCGCCAACTGATCGAGCGGGTGTCAACATTGCTGGCGCTGGCCGTAGAAAATGAGTTGTCGCGGCAAGCTCTGCAAGAAGAGAAAGAGCGATTACAGGCTCTGCTGAAAGTCAATGCTGCCCTCGTTACCCACACGGATCTAGGAATGTTGCTTCCCGCGTTCTGGGAAGGCATTTGCGGAATTGCTAATTACGACTACGGAAGCCTAGCTTTGCAAGAAGGTGCAGCTCTTTGCATCTACCCGCTGGCGTCCCCGGTCGGTCAAGAGATTACCGGAACGGAAACGGCGGTGCCATTACATGAAGCGCCGGCGGGCCGCGCAATTCTGGACAGGGAAACGAAGTTCTTCAAGGGTTCTGATCTGACGTCGATCGATTCTCCATTTGCGAAGCAGGTGCTGCAAGCGGGACTGCAATCGCTCTGTTGCATTCCGTTAACGGGCGCCAAAGGCGTTTTAAGGTCGCTCAATCTGGGCGGCACAAAGGAACAATCTGTTGAGGCCAGTGACCTGAGCCTGCTCGCGCAGATTGCTAGCCAGCTGGAGGTCTCTATCGAGAACGCCCGCGTCTACCAGGAAGTCAAAGAGCTCCAGAACAAACTGAAGCAGGAAAAACTCTATCTGGAAAACGAGATCCAAAGCGAACTGAACTTTGAGGAAATTATTGGCGAGGACCCGGAAATTTTGAAGGCGTTGAGTCTGGTGAAGACGGTTGCGCCTACGGACGCCACGGTGCTGATTTTGGGAGAGACCGGCACGGGTAAGGAATTGCTCGCCCGCTCTGTTCACCGGATGAGCGAGCGCAGGGATCGCAGCTTTATCAAGATGAATTGTGCCGCGATTCCAACGGGACTATTGGAAAGCGAGTTGTTTGGGCATGAGAAAGGCGCTTTCACGGGTGCAATCAGCCAGAAACTCGGTCGGCTCGAACTGGCTGACATGGGGACACTCTTCCTCGACGAGCTCGGAGACATCCCCTGGAACTACAGCCGAAGTTATTGCGCGTGTTGCAGGATCAGGGATTCGAACGCCTGGGTAGCACGCGGACGATACGAGTGAATATTCGGATCATTGCGGCCACCAACCGCGACCTCGCCGAAAGCATAGCCGAGCGGCAGTTCCGTAGCGACCTTTCCTACCGCTTGCATGTTTTCCCCATCCGAATACCTCCGCTGCGCGAGAGGCGCCAGGATATTCCGCTGCTCGTGCGCCATTTCGTGCAGAAGTTGGCGCGCAAGATGGGCAAGCAAATTGATACGATTCCCAGCGAAACGCTGAACAAGATGATGGAGTGGAACTGGCCTGGAAACATTCGAGAACTGGAGAATCTGGTTCAACGATCAGTCATCCTACCCGCGGATCGATCGAAGAGTTTGAGCGAATATCCTCCAGGCAAAAGTGGTTGTTTCACTCATGGGCGGAAGAAGTGGGAGACGTTCTATGGCGAGGAGGCTCTGGCTTGGCAGAAGCGATTTCTGGATCATTTTCTTCGAGACCTCGACAACGGGATGGACCGAGTGCCGAAGGTGCGCCTGGAAGTTCGGAAAGCCTACTACCAACAAGAGGTTCGCTCCGAGGAAAGTTGGCCACCTGCGTCCGTGCAGCCAGCGCTGCTATATCTCTGCGCCGGGGCGAGCGATGCGGATTGGCTGGGGCGAGCGTGATTCGCGGTCGCAGGGGTCTGATCTGTCCACGACGTGCAAAAAAAGGGCGCAAGTCTATCCAGCCCATTCAAGACCCATTCGCGTGAGAGGAATCACCACAAGATGGGTGCGCAAGGTTGATAGGCTATGCTGGTTGCACCCGAGAGCAGACCCTTTCTCCGTCGCAGCCGCTTTGCCGCTTTATTGGGGTTAATGTGCATGGAAGGTGAGATGCGTGGCTAAGTTGACATACTCAATGTTTACGTCACTTGACGGTTACACGGAAGACGGGCACGGCGGCTTTGGCTGGGGCGCTCCCGAAGACGAAGAGTTGCACTCCTACATCAACGAGCTTGCGTCGTCATTCGGCACCTATCTCTACGGACGGAGGATGTACGAGACAATGGTGTATTGGGAGACCGCGCACACGGTTCGCGACCAACCACAGTTCGTGCTCGACTTTGCGAGGCTGTGGCAGGCGGCGGAGAAGATCGTCTACTCCAGGACCATCGCCGAGCCGCGCAGCGCGCGGACGAGGATCGAGCGTGAATTCGATCCCGGCGCAGTCCGGCGGCTCAAGGCCGACGCCGAGCACGACATAACTGTTGACGGTCCTGAACTCGCCGCGCAAGCGATAAGGGCGGGTCTTGTCGACGAGTTCCAAATGATTGTCTGCCCCGTGGTCGTCGGCAGCGGAAAACGGTTCTTCCCGGATGGTGTGCGGCTGAACCTCGAGCTAGTCGAGGAGCGACGCTTCCGTAAGGGTGTGATCGTTCTCCGGTACGCCGTCCGCGGCTCATCGTCGTGAAGGGGGTGGAACGTCACCCGCCAACCGTGGCGCCCGCGCATGCGGCGATTTGATCCAGGGCAAGAGCGCTGCGAACTCGCCGTTGAAGCTGACGTGGCCCTCGCTGCGCCTCGGGACCACGCACCAACACCAGCGTTGACTCGAGATAAACGGCGTAGTGTTGACCCGACTTGATCCCAGATGGTCGGCAACCCTTACCTTGGGATTACTTCACGTTTGCCCGTGATCCGCCCGCAATCGGCGCAAGGGGGACTGGAACGGTCCGACTTCCAACAACAGGACTTCGGAGGACTGCGTGTTCCCCTATCGGGAGCCTCGTATTGTGAGACCTCGGGCCTATTAAGGTTTGATCCCAGGCTTCGACGATACGCGCCGCGCTTTCACTCTCGCTCAGAACAAAACGCGCGAACTCCGGCTGTGTCATGCTCATGGGATCAGCCCCATGCTTCGCAAGTTGGTCGCGCAAATCGGGCGCAGCCAGGACGCGTGCGATGTCTTTCGCTAGTTTGTCCACCACTCCGGCAGGAGTACCAGCGGGCACCCACACTCCATACCAAATCGGGTAGTCGAAGCCGGGGACGCCAGCCTCCGCGATCGTCGGGACCTCCGGCAGCAAGGACGAGCGCTTCTTAGTGGTCACGCCTAGCGCACGGAGGTTGCCCGCACGGATATCGGCCAGAGCGAGCGGGATGGGCGCCATCATGTAAGTAGTATGTCCTGCGACCGTGTTGGCGATCACGTCAGCAATCGCTTCGCCCGGTCGCGCGGGCACATGTGCTGCCTTAATACCTGCCTCCAGATTGAATTTCTCGAGCCCCAAATGCGTGCCAGTACCCGTGCCTGTGGAGCCAAACTTCAGCTCACCGGGTTTTGCCTTCGCCGCTGCGAAAAGCTCGCTCACGGTAGTGATGCCCGACGATTTACCTGCGACCAGCACGTAGGGCTGGCTGGTGAGTGGAGCAACCGGGATGAAATCCTTCAACGGGTTATACGGCAGGTTCTTCAGGACCGCGGCGCTGTAGGCGTGAGCGCTGGTGTTCACGAGCAACGTGTAACCGTCGGGCGGCGACTTCGCGACCAAGGCGGGGGCCGCTGTACTTCCCGCGCCGGGATGGTTCTCGACTGTCACGGGCTGGCCCCACAGCGCAGAGAGCTTCGGGCTGACGGCACGGGATATCACATCAGGCCCGCCACCTGCCCCGAACGGCTCCAATCATGCGCACAGGCTTCGTCGGATAGTCTTGTGAACTTTGCAGCATCGGTGTCAGCGAACAAACAAATCCTAACGCCATTCGAGTCCACATGCTTTACTCCCTACTGGAATATTGAGGTCAGGACTGTCTCCCAATGTGAATTCCCGATTCTCCGTGGCAAGGTCGGCCCGCGTCAAATGAGCTCCGCTCAGCTGAATGTAAACGGCCAACCAGTACATGGCAAACCAGGTTTTCACCCTTCATCAGCGCGCGACGGACGTGCGATTCAGGACGAGTGGTCGGCAACCCTTCCCTTACCGGATTATGGAAGGGTTGCCCGTCTCCCGTCCAGCAGCACGATTTGGAGGGCAGCTCCGTAATCCTGGAAAAAGTCGGCCATCGTTGCTCCGTTGCGACTGTCTCCAGCTTTCATCGACGCTGCAGGCCCGTCTTATTTCTCAGACGAAGATTCGCATATTCTCTGCGGTGCGGGGTCTTTGACCTCCTGGCGGATTGGAGATGACAGGAGGAAGCCTGTAGCTCGTTTGCGGCGGAGTACAGTTTTAGTTTTCTGCGGGCTGTTGTTCACCGTCAACTTGTCACGTGCGCAGCAGAACAATGAGCCTGGCAGTTCTATTGGTAAGGTCTCGACCAAAGGAGACCTGATCGTAATGGAATTGGATGATGGTGTGCTAGGGAAGGCCAACCTGTTCGACCTCGCTGGTCGTACGCTTCGCTTCACGCCTGAGGGCTCCCGATACCGGGTAGAAAGCGCGCCCCTATACTGGGATTCCAATTACGGTCCTGAACTCGCCGGCGCCGAAGCTAGTCTCCAAAAAATTCGCTTTTCCTTTTTCCGGCAAGTTGTGGAGGTCGTTCCTTGTGGGAGCGGCCGGATCGATCCGATTCGGCGCATCTGAAAAGGAGGTCGGCCTTGACCCATACGGTCATCGCGACGGAGGAATCGTTCTTGATCGGTTCGACGAGTTGGCCGAAGTAGCCAGCAAGCTGATCGACAAAGCCCCAGCCATTTGTGTGTTCCTGAAGCCGCGGATGTCGGGTCCCCACTATTTGAAGGAGCTTTCCGACCGCGCGGTGATCACCTGGGATCTCACCGAGCCGTTTGGCAGTCTCCTAGATTTCACGTGGTTCAACACGATCAACCGTTTTCAGGCCGTGCTCCATCGCGACGGCTCCCTTGAGATGTCGTACAAAGAATTGACGGCGAAGGACGCCATTGTTGGGATCTATCCGACCTCATCAGTAAAACCTGCGGCGGTTCATTTTTCCTCTCTCAAACGCAAAGATGGTCCCTTTGCAGTTGTGTACGAGTCGTTCCACTACCTTGCTCCGCCATTGCAAACGCGTGTCGCTTTCCCCTATTCGTTGCCTACGGAGGCGTCGACCATGGGCGGAGGCGTCTGGCAGGACAACTTCGATGGCTCGTACACTCAGTTGCGTGACTTTTTCTTCGTGCCCGCGACAGGCTATTCCTACCTTGACCTGTATCTGATGGGTTTGATCTCTGCTGCAGAGGTGCCGGACTTCTTCGTCCTCCAGAACTTCACGCGAGTCGGTAAAGACGCAAAAGGACACACCACATTCAAAGCGGAACGCACAAAGGTGACGATTCAGGACGTAATTGCTGCGGAAGGCCCGCGTTCACCCGGCGTTGACCACTCCCAAAGAAAATTTAACACCGGCTTTGTCGTCGCTGTCGAGCACGGGCAAAGCCCGAGCCATGAACTCATGGAACGAGCCAACGGCATTAGGCAGCAGTGGATTCAGTACTGGGAGACAACAACGGGACATCGAGCGTCCATGATCACAAATCCACGCTGAGCGTCTGCCACCCAAAGCTGGTTCTAAGCAATATCGACTGAGGAAATAGCGCGTCAGTTCGCGAGTTGTCGGCAACCCTTACCTAATCGGTAAGGTAAGGTTTGCCCGTAATCGACAAGGTAGAAGGCTGGGCACGTTGGATAGCAGAACGATGGCGAGGTCTGGACGCCGCTCGTCACAGCATCTTACGAGCTTTCGCTGGTCTCTTGGGTGCCTTCGCCTGCTTCGAGGATTTTGTTGCGTTCTTGGTCGCCGATCTTGATGCTCTCCGTTTCCCTGGTACTTTCCCGATTCTAGGATCCCCTGCCAGGACAAGATCGCAGGCGTGCAGCGCTGCTTCCTCGAAATCCTGCGCATCGGCTGGAAGAACCTGCCAGCCCGTCACCTTCTTCCCCAACACTTGGATGGATCGCATGTTGGGGAACTCCCGCCGCAGACTCCGGTGCTGGTCTTCGGTGGTAGCGAGCCACACCCCGTTGTCTGCCGCCTGATCACGTTTGTCGCGGAGGATGAGGACAATCTTGTCCTGAACGTAGATCGCGAGGCAGCCGAACATGGAGCGCGTCTTGGGCGACAGCGTAGCGATCGCGTCGAGCACGAATTCATGTGGAACCGGCTTGCGAGGCTTGACGGCGAACAGGGTGTCGTCCAGCGGGAGGAAGGACGTATTGCGACGGGACTTCGACGTGCGAGCCAAAGATCGCGCTCCGTTCATTTCTGCCCAACACATGACGACTTTATATCACTGACATGTCACTTGGCGAATTGTCGGCAAACCTTCCCTTGAGATTACTTCCCGCTTGCCCGTGATCCGCCAGTAACCGTAAATGGAGCCACCACCCTGAGATAGCTCCACGGTACGTGACAACTAAGCAGCTAGCAGAACCCCCGCACGCTCGTGTAGTCTCCTCTGTTCAAGACTAAACGCGATGGGCGACTTTGTCTCTATTGCCGCGATCGTGCTGCTTGTGCTGCTTGGTCCCTGGGTGCTGGTCTGGCGGGTTAGCTCCAGGCGCAAGCGCGAACGTGCCGAAGATCAAGAGCGATGGCAGGAATTGACCTCCCGTACTTACGCACTCGAACAAACAGTGCGGGCACTTCAAGCACAACTTTCCAGTCCAGCCGCGGAGGAAGCTACGCCGAAGACATCCGAGAGCCCGGTCGCGACTTCGTACCCGTCGCCATTTCCCTCACCAAGTATTGTTTCACCGCCTCCTGCACCGCCAGTGGTTGAGCCTAGCCCCACGGTACGAGTCGCCGAGAGATGGGTGACCCAAAAGACAATCGAACCTGCGACCCCATACTCCTCAACCGCTGATCAATCGACTTGGCCTGCTCCCACGCCAGTCACACCACTGCGTCCGCCAAGTTTCGCCACAGCAGAGTCTGCGCCCTCGATGGCCGACCGGTTCAAATCATCACTCGACGTCGAAGAGATGCTGGGCACGAACTGGCTGAACAAGTTGGGCATTGTCATCCTGGTGCTGGGTGTCGCGTTCTTTCTAGCCTACCGACTCAAGGCACTCGGTCCCGCGGGCAAAGTTCTGGTGGGATTCGTGACCGCTGGCGTGATGCTGGGCGCAGGGATCTGGTTTGACCGGCGGGAACGTTACCGGATCCTGGCGCGCGCAGGGATCGGAGGCGGTTGGGCACTCGCATTTTTCACCACCTACGCGATGTACCACGTTCCGGCGGCGCAGGTGCTTTCGTCGCAAGCGACTGACTTGGTGCTCATGCTGGCGGTGGCGGCGACGATGGTTGTGCACACTCTGCGCTATCGCTCGCAGGTGGTGACTGGACTCGCATTTCTGCTTGCCTTCTTGACGGTTGCGATCAGCCACTCCAACGTGTACAGCCTGTCAGCGGGCGCGGTCCTGGCAGCGGGGATGGTGGTGATTGTCGGGCGCGTGCAGTGGTTCGAGCTGGAAGTATTCGGCATCCTGGCCAGCTACCTGAATCATTATCTGTGGCTGCGGCCGATTATCGAGCCGATGCAGGGTAAACGGCATCCGTTTCCGGAATTTGCCGCAAGTGCGGGAATCCTGGTGTTGTACTGGCTAATCTTCCGCATGTCGTATGTGTTCCGACGGCCGAGCGACGAACGGCAGGAGCATATTTCCACCGTGGCGGCGTTACTGAATACCGCTCTGCTGCTGGCGCTATTCAAGTACCAGTCGACACATCCGGAGTGGGCGTTCTGGGCGTTGCTGGCAATTGGAGCAATCGAAACGCTGTTGGGACAGTTGCCGATTACTCGACGGCGGCGCAGCGCGGTAATCGTGTTGTCCACTCTGGGCGTGATTCTGCTGATTGCGGCATTCCCCTTCCGCTACTCCGGTACACGCTTGTCGGTGCTGTGGCTGCTGGAGGCGCAGGCTTTGCTGCTGATCGGAGTGTGGACAAAGGAAGTTGTCTTCCGTCGCCTCGGGATGCTGGCAACGCTGCTGGTCTCAGGACAGGTGATCAGCGTGGAAGCGGCGCGCATTTTCGGCAGGCGTATGGACGGCGCGGATTTGCGCCCCGACTTTGGTCTGGCGATTGTTTTCGTCGTTGCGGCTGCGGTGTTTTATGCCAATGCGCACTGGGTACTGCGCCGGTGGGCCGATCTGTTTACCAAAGAGGTTGACCGGCGCGTGATGCAGCGCCTGTCGTACGCCGCGTGCGTAATGATCCTGATAGCCGCGTGGGTCGCGTTCCCCGAAGCATGGACGGCAGTCGCATGGAGCGCGCTCGGAATGGGATTAGCACTGGCGGCACGCCGTATTGCCTTCCCAGAGACTGGACTTCCAGAACTTCGATACCAAGCGAACTTCCTGGCGCTCGTGTCTGTGCTTCGCGTACTAGCCATCAACTTGGAAGCTACCGGTAAGTATCATGGCCTGACAGTGCGGCTGCTGACGATCATCTTAGTTTCCGCCTTGCTGTATGTCACATCGAATTGGAGCGATGATTCTGATCGCAGCCGTGGTATCGCAATTGGTAAGCGTCTCTTTTATTCCGGACAACTGACAGGTGCGGCCTACACCTGGTCGGCGTCTTCTTTGCTCGCGTTAGTTGCCTGGTACGAGTTGCGCCCGGTCAGCGTGGCCGATGCCTGGCTAGTGGGCGGGCTGGTCTTGTTTGAACTCGGGCTGGAGCGAAAAAAGCTGAGCCTGCGATTGCAGGGGTACGCTGCATTTGCGGCCAGCTTTTTGCGTATCTTCTTTGTGAATCTGAATGCCGCGGGGAATCCCGGCGAGATCAGCCCGCGCTTCTATACGGTGGTTCCGCTGGCTCTCGGCTTCTTCTACGCATATTGGAGGCTGCAAGAGAGCAGCCATAATCTGAATGAGTCGGAGCGCAAGTTCAGAGCAGCAGACGCCTGCTGCTGGCTGGGTACGATCACCTTTGCTGCGCTCATGCGTTTTGAACTGGAAGCAGACTGGGTGGCGGGCGCGTGGGCAGCACTTGCCTTTGCGTTGCTGGTGATCGCATGGCGGAGCGAGCGCAGAGTTTTCCTGTACCAGGGATTGATGGTTGCGTTCGGAGTGCTTTCCCGCACCGTGCTCCACAATTTCTACGAGCGCACCTACTTTCCGGCATCCGGGTGGGAAAGCCGCTGGGTCACGGTAGGAACAGCCGTCGCACTACTTTTGCTGGCCTTGCCTTTCGCGTTTCAACTTCGCAAAAGGAATGAGCCGAGTGAAGAAACCGGACTTGTCCGCCTGTTGCAGTCGGTAGTCCGCCGTCCCGAGCAGCTCTTGTTTTTCAGCGCAGTTGGGCTGCTGACGGTGTTGCTGGCGATTGAGATGCGACACGGCATGGTCACGCTCTCCTGGGGCGTGGAGGGCGTTGCGGTTTTCGTGCTGGCTCTGTGGCTGGCCGAGCGCAGCTTCCGGCTTACTGGATTGGGACTGCTGCTGTTGTGTGTGGGGAAGATTCTGCTGGTGGATGTGTGGAGATTGGACCCGCGCGACCGGTACCTGACCTTCATCGTGCTGGGTGCGGCGCTGCTGCTGGTGTCGTTCCTCTATACACGGAATCGCGAGGCGTTGCGCCAATACTTATGAAGCGCTGGATCACATTCGCGGGGATTGTGCTGTTGGGCGTTGCGTCCGTGGTGGTGAGTGAGAGGCGGAAAGTGGACGTGCCCGCCAGTCCCGCCGCATTGTTGTATCTGGTCGCCGACACCGAGCAGGAACTGACGCGAATGCCGGTAAGTTTCACACGCATGTCAGATGAAGAAGAGATCCGCATCGGAAACGAACTGGCGCGATTCTACGCCAGAGGAGAAGAACGGGAAAACACGCCGGAAGTCGCCATCGTAGACCACTACGTGTCGCGCGTGGGGGAGCAGGTCGCCCGCGACGCGCATCGCAAACTGCCCTACAAGTTTCACTACCTTCCCAGTCCGTATCTCATCAACGCCTTTGCCCTGCCGGGCGGGCATGTTTACGTGGGTGGCGGGCTGCTGGAGCTGATGGACAGCGAAGATGAGCTGGCCGCGGTGATCGGGCACGAGATCGAGCACATTGACCACTACCATTGCGCCGAGCGCGTGCAGAGGGAGCAGGCACTGCGCAAGATCCCGCTGGGAGGATTGGTGGCTTTACCCATCGAAGTGTTCGAGGCGGGATATAGCAAGGATCAAGAATTGGAGGCGGACCGCGAGGGCACGCGGCTGGCAGTGGAAGCGGGATACTCGGCCAGTGGGGCCATCCGCATGTTCGAAACCTTCGGGCGGTTGTACGAGGAGCACCAAGCCAAGGCGAAGACGCCACAGGAGGAACTATCACGGGTAGCGCAGCAAACGCTGGAGGGATATTTCCGCTCCCATCCGCTGCCCTCGGAGCGCATTGCCCAAGTGCGAAAGCTGATTGCGAGTGAAGGCTGGACGCCACGGCCCGAGCGCGATCTCGCGGTAGCTTACATTTTCTGGACAGCCAGGGCGCGCAGTTCGCTGGATGCGAGGAAGTATCCGCAGGCCGAGCAACTGGCGAATCAATCTCTGCGACTGCGGCCCGACCAGCCGAAAGCTTTCCAGGTGCTGGCACTTGCACGGTTCGCGCAAGCAAACTTCCCTGGAGCGGCGGAAGCTTACCGCAAGATTCTTGAGATAGACAAAACCTCGCATCCAGAGATCATCACTGCCTACGCACAGGCTCTTGCCGCGGCGGACAACACGAACGCAGTGGCTGAGTTCCGGCAGTGGGTCGAGAACATCAAGGGCGAGAAGCCTATCGAAATCGACGTGGCAGCGGCTGGGCTCGCGCTGCTAGCCGGAGACCCCGAGCCTGCCCGTAAGCTGGAGGTCGAACTTAGGCAAAGCGGCGACGGCCGGGCTCCCATGTGGATTGGCGAGCTCGGCTGGTGGCACTATCGCGATGGGAATTATCAGAGAGCGGTCGAATTATTGTCCGACGCATCACAGCAGCGCCCCAGCGATACCGAGTTAGGGCTGCAACTGGCATGGGCGCAGATAGAAATCCGGCGATACGGCGACGCTTTGCAAGTGGTGCAGAACACCGGCTACGCAGCGGGGATCGAGCCCGAAAAGGCGATGGTGCGAGCCGTGGCGCGTTGGCAGGCGCAGGAACAGGACCAGGCACTCGTTGATTTTAACGTAGCGCTGGTCGGGGAGCCAGAGTGGGGAAATTCGAGTTGGGTCAAGGCGCTTTACTCGCCCCTGGTCGCACAAAGCATCCAGGAGATGCAGGCTGAGCGCGAGCGGCGAAGACAAAGAACGAGAATCACCGCCGTTCGGTGAGTAGCGAGCAGAACTAGGCGGCAAATCTGGTCCTGGCGGTTTTTAATGGCGGCCGGGGGTTTCCTCCGAACGCATTTCAGCCAAGAGTGCTGGATGTTCTTGCTTATGCGAAGTGTTCAATGTCGGTTCGAGCGAGTGGGAGTGGGGTTTTCGGTATAACGCCTTCGGACTGTTTCAGCGCCCTTGCGACGCCGGCCGACACCAACAGAACATCAAATTCGCGGCGGTGGGCAGCGGCGAGCATCTGGTCGAGTGCGGGACGCTTCGCCTTGGCGCCAGTGATTTTGTCGGTGTACTCCTGGACGATTTCGAGCCCCCGCTGTTCTGCGAGCCGGCGCAGATCAGGTCCAGAGTGGCGAATTCCTGAAAGACTCGAACCGGGTCGGCTACGCTGAGAACGGTTACCGCACTTGTCAGGCGAATGTTCTTCGTGCGTGTAGCGGCCGCACCGAGGATGACAACTGGGGCCGAATCCACGAACTCGCTGCGGTGGTGTTCGCCGATGCCAAAAACATCGAGGCCAACTTGGTCGGCTAGGACAATCTCATCCAGTAGATTGTTCATGCGCTGGACTGGGCTGAGAGTCAGACCCGTAGCCGGGTCAGAAATGACTGCACCGAAGCTGTCGACACCGATCTGCATCTTGTGACTCCTGATGTTCGTGACCCGCAAGTTGGGTCCGGACCGCGGACTGTGCTGAGAATGTTTTCAGTGAGTTATTCTTAACGCCTTCAGTGCTCCGCCCCACGCAATCACCTCGTCCGCCATTGAATGCACAGCTTTGTCATGCCGTTCGTGCGGCTTAAAGGTCGTGAAATTCTCGAAGTCCGTCCACATCGAGAGCGCCACCTGCGCTCGCACGTCTGCAACCTTGATTTCGCCCATCACTAGCCTCAAGTTCTCCACCGCTCGGACACCACCTGCACCGCCATATCCGACAAACCCGGCCGCTTTGTTATTCCATTCGTGGTAGAGAAAATCGATAGCATTCTTTAACGCCGCCGAGGTGGCATGGTTGTATTCGGGGGTGACGAAAATGTAGGCATAGAGTGAAGCAATTTTCTCACTCCAGCTCTTCGTGTGCGCTTTGCCCTACTGATGCATTATGGGCGGGACCGGCTCATCGAGGAGTGGCAGCTTGTAATCCTCGATATCTACAATCTCAAACTCCGCGTCGTTCCGGCTGTTAAGGAGATCGTGCACCCACTTTGCGACAGCCGCAGCTTTTCGTCCGGTCGTGTACTGCCGACGATGATTCCAACCTTGAGCATTTCATTCTTCTCCCTTCTGGTGCGGTCCTCAGGTGATCTGTGGTTCCTCCGAACTCTGTGATCATTTCGTAGCTTGTTCCCTACTGCTGTTGACCTTGGCTTCTTGGTGATTCAGTTTTTCCGCTGCGAGGAGCCCGAGCTTCTTGAGCGATGCGTAGAGCTGTTCCTTCTCCTTCTGAGACAGGGTAGACATCAATGCCTCAAGGTCCTTTGCATGTCGCCCGAAGCACGATGCCGCCAGCCGCTTACCTTGCGCCGTAAGTTCCACGACCCGCGCCCGTCGATCGCTTGGGCTCGACTTGCGAACAACCAACCCGAGCTTCTCGAGGCGATCGACTGCCGCAGTCATCGAGCCACTGGCCAGGCGCACCTTGTCCTGGATCTGCGAGATCGTGAGCGGGCCCTTGTGCAAGAGAGCTTCGAGGGCCACGAAATCCTCATCAGCTTTTGCTTCAGCTAAAAGAGCCTGTTCCCGGGCCAGCGTGTTTTGAGGTTCGGCGGCGGGTTGTGCCGGAACCGCGGTTTGAACCGGCTGGGCCTTGGCACTTATCGGAGCCATGAAAGCAACTAACTGAGTTCGGATATCCTCGTATTCCGCGGATTCGACGCTCCCGTCGGAGAAATAGCGGGCGTGCAGCGACTCTTCGAAGAAGACCGCATCAATTCGAAGCTGAATTCGCTACGGCTTCTAGGGGCTGGACAATGTAACGAACAGCCACGGTCCCTGAACCGCTACTGCCAGGGAAATGCTCCGGCGCAACAGCCTTCTTCTTGACTTTGTAAAATACCTGGCCGGAAGCTGGAGTGTCGGTAAAGACGTCCGATGCAGCCGCGAACTCCGCGCCGTCGATTTCGTTAGCATTATCTTTCCGATAAATCTTGGTCCCGCGAATGGTCGGCGCCTCGGCGACGTTCTTAACCACGGTAAGAACCATGTCCGCGGGATACTCCAGGCCTACTGAGAAACCGCGGATCATGAAATGTATCCTGAACACCTTGAGCGGCGGCGGCCATGGAGAACACCAAGGCAAACGCCAGTACGACGGGGACGCGCCAGAACAAACGTAGATGAAGCACACCCGAGCCCATAACCGATAGAGTCAATTCCTGAAAATTCCCCCCCTTCCCTACGGCTGCCCCATCGGCTTAAGTTGCCCAGGATGCGCACCCTCCCACTGCTTGAACAGGGTCGACTCTGGTGTCTTTATCGACAACTGCAACGTCCGCAAGAAGTGGACCAAATCCCAGGCCTCGTTGGGCTGAAGAACGTCAGCGAAAGATGGCATGGGTGTGCCGTCCAATCCAGTCATGAATATCCGATAGAAGTCACTGTTGGTCTCGCCGCACTTGAACCGGGTACCACTGGAAAAATCGTACGGACGGATCGGATAGCCAAAGTCGTCGCTAAGCGTCGCGGCGGAAGGGCCATTTCCTCGCCCCTCAGGACCATGACACTTCCAGCACTGAACCCGGTTGAAGACTTCCCGTCCGTGCAGAATGCTGTCGATGTTGGCAGAAGGTTCCGGTGGGATCGTGATTGGAGCACGGCATGCCGTACTTGCGGGCAAATGCCGGATTGGCGCGCGCCGGCCTTGGAGTGAGGATGATGGTGAGCAGAGCAAACGACAGCACGGCTGCCGTCCCAATAATTCGCGATAGCGAAGCTCGCACCAGACGATGTAAGTTCACGCGCACCCCCCAGCGAACGCACACACTTACCCATGCTGATTGTGATTGAAAATTTAGTACGAAACCGAATAACAAAGACAGCAACTACCCGTGTGCCCGTGAATAATTCGGTATGATGGTCCGACCCCAGAAGAAGTAGCACGTACTTTTAGCAAATTTCCAATTCCATCGTCAAGAAAATTCGCTAATGTTTACAAAAGTTTGACTTGAGTCGATTATCGACAGTCGATGTTTTGTCTCGTTATAGAAGCGATGGGCGCTCGAAAGCACGCTCGCTCCCAGCGATGTTTGCAACTGCGCGACTGTCGACCTGGGCCCGGTGTGCCTCACATAGGGGAAACTTGTCTTCTGCCGAAGCCAGATCACGGGTTGGATTCTTGAACAGCCGGCAATTCACCAAGGAAGGAGGTGAACACAAATGGCGCTATGGAAGCGTGGCAGTCGGTACTGGACGCTTGTCTGGTTTGAGGGCAAGCGGTACGCGAAATCGACCGGTACCGGAAACAAACGCCAGGCCCTCCGAATTGACGAACGATATAACGATATAAGGAGGAACTCACACTCGCTCGCACTTTTCCGAACAAGCTCCAGCCCGATACGTTCGGGTCGCCCCGTCGCCACGGTCGCATCTGGGATTGGGCCGCCCTTCGGCTTCGAGTGCCGGGGTTGTTGAGTCCGGTTTTTCCTTGACAAAGAACAAGAGTTGCTGTATTGCTGCTTGAATAATTGGGAAGTTGTGGGGATCTGGTTCGTCTCACTTGCAATTTGCAGGGCGGTATGTAGTACTCGGGAGGGTTTGGATGACTAGCACGCGGCATGTTCTGCATGCGTTCTCAACCGTCGCGATGATTGCTTTCGTGATTGGAGTTCTTGGCGCCCAAGCGGCGGCCCAGAATGCTGGCGCGACGGACCCAAAAAAGCCGATGTCAAATGGTCCAGTCGTGCACGATCTTCCTGCAAACGTTCCTGGACACACAGAATTTCTGGATTACAAGAACGGATTTCGGGGAGTGGCTTTCGGAACCAGCGTCAGGGAGTTCAAGAATTTGGAGTTGTACCGCGACAGGGGCGTCGTGAAGGTATACCGAAAGACTGACGAAGATCTGACGATCGGGACTGCCACGGTTACGAACATACACTACCTTTTCGTGCACGACAAGTTTTATGCGGTCACCATCCACGCCGATGCCCGTAATGGTAGTCAACTGCTCAAGGTTTTCGAGGCGGCGTTTGGCCCCGCTGCGCACCCGGAGGGTACCCCGTCGCAGTATTTTTGGACGGGGAATGTAGCGAGTGCTCACTTCTTTGAAGAGACGGACGCTAACCACGAAGTTAGAGGATGGATAGGCAACAATGAACTGCAGAAAGACTATGAGCAGGTGATGCGGGAAATTTTCGTCGCGGCGGCGCAACAACTATAGGTATTGTCTCGAAGTATTGTCTCAATGCCGGAGGTGAGGAAACATGGCTCGTCTTCAGTCGTGGTTCGAGAAAATTCGTAACTCGTTCTTGCTGCTGATCGGAATCCTGATTGGTGTCCAACCGACAATCGCGTCTACTAGCAAGCCGGCCCCGACTATACCAGAGAGGTTGGCCGCAGTCCGTAGCCGTATGCACGAGCTCCAGCAGAACCCTGTGCTTGATGAGAAAAAAAATGACAAGGGAGAAGTGACCCTCGTGGCCCAGTGGGGGAATTGGGGGAATTGGAACAATTGGAGAAACTGGGGAAACTGGTCGTCCTGGAACAACTGGGGAAACTGGGGCAATTACTAGGGTTTTGGCTGGAGGTTGGACCTTGTCTGCTGGCGCCACTAGTCGCCCCTATCAGGGGCCAACTAGTAAGACTGTCAATCTGCTAGTCCTACAGCCCACGCCTTTTTGCAATATCGACTGCGATTACTGCTATCTTTCCAACCGTTTGAGCACCAAGAAAATGTTACCGCCGCAGGCGGTCGAGATTGTTGACCGCCTTGTTTCAGCCGGCGTCATCGGTTCCGACCTGAGCATGGTTTGGCACGCCGGGGAACCCCTCACACTTCCGCCGAGCTACTACCGCGAGATCTTTGTTGGACTATCCGCTCGCCGGCACCCGTTCTCAATACGTCATTCCTTCCAAACGAACGGAATGCTCATTAACGATGAGTGGTGTGATTTTTTTCACGACTGGTGCGTAAACGTCGGGGTGAGCGTGGATGGGCCGGCGTCTATCCACGATGCCCACAGAAAGGACCGTTCGGGCAGGGGCACCCACGCCAAGGTGATGGAGGGCATTCGGACACTTCAGCGCCGCTCCGTTCCATTTCATGCGATTGCAGTAGTTACCGCAGAGTCGCTCCTTCACCCGGAAGCGGTGTTCGATTTTTTTCTGAACACTGGAATCGACCGTCTGGGCTTCAATATCGAAGAGCTCGAGGGGGCGAATAGCAGCAGCAGTATCGCGGGCACCAACCTTTCAAACGTTCGGCGATTCTTCGAGTGCATGGCGCAATGCCAAGAACGCTGCCAGCATAAGATCTCGATCCGTGAATTTGACAATGCCCTCGCAGCAATACAGGGCCACCACCAGGACGGTTCAGCCTCGGAACTGCGCAATGATCAAACCCTGCCTCTTGCCATTCTGACGGTGGCTTGGGATGGGTCGACGACAGCGTTCTCCCCGGAATTAATTGACGCGAGCAGCAAAGATTACGGCGATTTCATATTGGGTAACATTCTCCGCGATCCAATATCGGACATTTTGAATTCGCCTAAGTTCACGCGAATCGCAAACGCCATACAGGAGGGCTGCAAGCGATGCGCTCAAACCTGCCAATACTTTTCGGTCTGCGGGGGAGGCGCCCCGTCCAATAAGTATTTCGAAAATGGCAGTTTTGAATCCACGGAGACCATGTACTGTCGCAGTGTCATCCAGATACCGACGGAAATAATGCTTGCGAAAATCGAAACGCAGCTTGGAATAGCGGTTCCCAAGGACCGACCGGAGCAAGCGGCATGAAAACGCCGTATGACTTGTACATTATCGGGCTCGGCGTTTCCATTCCGGAACATTTGACTATCCAGGCCCGTGATGCCATGTCAAGCTGTCGCAAGCTTTTCTCAATTGTCCAGGAACCGATCTCCCTATGGCTCCCGCCCGAAAAAATTGGGAAAGTAGAAGTGATCAACCTCTTAGACTCTTACGTTGACGGCAGCATCCGGATGGAAAACTACAACCGTGCGGCAGAAATGGTGCTGGAAGCAAGCGGCAACGGCAACTCGGTAGGCTACGTTACCTACGGCAATCCCATGGCATACGACAGCGTTGCTCAAATCATCGCGAAGCGGGCCTTTGAGTCCGGACGCTCGGCTCGCGTGGTGCCTGGAATATCATCGCTGGACTCGATCCTGTGCGACATTCAGGTTGACATGGCGCCGGCCATCCAGGTGTTTGAGGCATCGTGGTTGCTGGCCTTCGAAATCGTTCCCCGCGTCGACACCCATGTGATTCTCGTACAGATGGGCTCATTCGGATCTTATCGCGCGCACTACGGTCACAGGCTGGACGGCGGCGCGTTGACTGACCTTGTCCACCATCTGACTTCTGTTTATCCCAAGGACCACCGCGTGTCATTGGTTCGTTCGACCGCAAGCGGAGAGCACCCGGAGAAGATATCCAGTTTCACCCTCGGGCGCTTGTCTGACGCAACTGCCGAAGAACTGAGCGGCGCCTCGCTGTATATTCCAGCTTTGAGGCAGCCAATCCCAAACGCCGCAACGCTGACAAAGCTGGAAGCGAATTAACCGGCCGAGTCTTCTTACACAGGCAGTTACGGCCCACGGTGGCGGGAATCGAGTTTAGGGCACGCGAACGGCGGATTCATCTAACGAACTGAGCAGATTCGGGGAGTTATGAAGGCCGAAAGCTCCGAAATTAGTCATAGATCGTGCCCTATCCCGCACAATTTGCGTTTAGGCAAACAATTCTTGACCTTGAACTGTTCTTCATTCCTGATTCTTTTTTTCTGCGTTGTGGTTTTTCCTCTGTTCATTGGCGTTGCGGCGGCGGGGAGCCCTGCCCGCGAGGCTCCGGCTGGATTCGACAACTTGACAAATGGATTCGTCAATCAATCCCGCCATGATTCTGACCGCGCAGTCTTTGAGCAGCCTGAGACTGTAGCCACTGGCCTTGGGCCGGTTTACAACGGCCAATCCTGTTTTGAATGTCATCAGAACCCCGTTTCTGGCGGTAACGGCTTCATCTCCGTGTCGCGCGCCGGGCACCATGACCCAAAGAGTGGTGCGTTCGTGCCTCCTCCTGGCGGTTCGCTGATGCATGTCCATGCGATCGATCCGGCGATTGATATTCGCATCCCCGACAGCGAGGATGTTCGCTCGCGTCGCAAGCCGACTTCCGTGCTGGGCGATGGCTATGTGGAAGCGATCGATGACTCGACCTTGCGCGCCATTGCAAAGAGCCAGCAGGAAAAGTCGAACGGGCGTATCGCGGGCGAGGCGGTTCTCGTGCCAGTTGTGGAGGCAAGGAACACACTCCGGGTGGGCCGGTTTGGTTGGAAGAGCCAGCACGCCAGCGTCGTTTCATTTTCCGCTGACGCCTACATTAATGAGGAGGGAATCACCAACCTGTATTTCCCGGTCGAGAATACTGCCCTGGGCAAATCCGTTGCTGCGTACGACCCCGTGGCTGATCCGGAAGACCAACGTCACAGCGATGGTTTCTCGCACCTTGACCGATTTGTCAGCTTCATCCGCGCCACCAAGGCGCCGCCCCGCGATGAGAGGCTTGCGGCTACGCCCGACGCACGCGCTGGCGAGCACGTCTTTGAGCAGATCGGCTGCGGCGTCTGCCACGTCGCTTCCATTAGGACTGCGCCAGCCGGAACCAAGATCAATGGTGGCCAGTTCCAGGTCCCCGAGGCTCTGGGAGATAAGCTTATTCACCCGTACAGCGATTTCCTGCTGCACGCTGTCGGCACCGGCGATGGCATTCCTGTGCAGAGCGCAGGCCAATCTACCGCTAACAAGATTCGCACCGCGCCGCTGTGGGGGCTGCGCACGCGCCCCGAGTTGATGCACGACGGCGCTTCACCCTCCCCGGAACACGCGATCCTGCGCCATGGCGGCGAAGCGCAATTGTCAGTTGATGAATTTCGCAAGCTGTCACCGCGGCAGAAAAAGGAACTGCTGATGTTCCTGAGTTCGCTGTAACCGAGTAGCAGATGAATGTCTACGGGGAGTTGTGCTTTCGCCCTAGCGTTGTCTCGCTTCTCCAGCATGCATCTGGTAACCCCTCCAGCCGAACTCCCGATACTTCTCAACACGGACCTCGGCAGCTTCGACTTCGCATTATTCTGAATCAGAGAAATCCCGCACAGCGCATTACGAATATCATTCTCGTCGGTAGGGCGAAGGTGCGAGTTCTGGCTAAGGTTGCTGTCCCCATTGGAAAGGTCTCCCACGACAAATGTGGACGATTTTCCCTTGAGCATCAGCTTCTCAGAGCGGCCTGTCGTGCTTAACAATGATGCCACCATCTGCCTCATGCCGTTGGTCGAGGTTGGACTCATATCTACGAAATAGGCGCGTGTTTGGGTGAAATCTGCGTCGTGCGCGCTGCTATCGCTGGTCACAACTATTGCGCTGGACAAGACAGACTGTGGGTCAAGCTATGGGACGACGATAGAATTCCGAAAAGCAGCCGACCCTCGAAAAATTCGCCGACTCATGTTGCAGCCACCTAAATTATTGAAACCTGCGGGACCTGTTGATGATGACCCGAGGTGCTGGACTTGGATCCCTGACCTTTGGGTTATGAGCCATCAACACTTTCGTTGATTGGCGCAACTTAACCCCCGTTTTGGGCTGAAAACGGCCTTCTTGTTGGACCCAACCTTGGACCCAAGTTCTACACCGTGCAAACGGTAAGCACCGATGGCTTCGATAAGACCATCACGGTCATCATGTCACCTATAGACGCTGCGGTCCGAGCGCGCTTCTCCGTAGGCCCACATTTTGCAGGCGAAATTGGACCTGTCCGTCATTGTGAGAAAAAACTACGAAACAATTGCAACGGAAGCTGAACAACCTATGCGATCCGCGCCCGCCGCTACCATTTCGCGGGCTGTCAGAAAGTCTGTGATACCTCCAGCAGCCTTGATGCCGATCCGGTCTCCTACCACCTTCCTCATCAAGGAAACATCCTCGACCGTTGCGCCACCACTCGCAAAAGTTCCAGATTTCCTCACAAATGCGAAACCGGTCGATGTCTTCACAAAAGCAGCCCCTGCACGTTCCGCCAGTAGGCAGCCCAAAACTTTCTGGTATTCGTCGAGCAAGACCGTCTCAAGAATTACTTTCACAGGTACGGTACCACCCGCCGCCCGCACTACCGCCTTTACGTGATCGAAGACCGCCGGGTACTCGCCTGCTTTGAGAGCACCCACTGGTATGACCATGTCTACTTCGTCGGCGCCCTTGCTTACAACGGCTTTTGTCTCTTGGGCTTTCGTATCGGAGAGATTGGCCCCTAGAGGGAAACCGACAGCGGTAACAACAATGCACATTGACCCCGCCAACTGTCGTTTCGCCTCCTCCACAAACATCGGGTTGACGCAAACGCCTCGGAATCCGAAACGCTTTGCTTCTTCACAAAGAGTAATGACGGCCTGCCGCGTCGTCTCTGGCTTAAGGGCAGTATGCTCGATGTATGGGGCAAGGTCTTGCGGACGCTCGATCGCCAGGCGTCTAGCTGACTGGATCTTGCGGGCCCCTTCGGAGGACGGGATTCCGCAGATATCAAGCTCCTTCGCTGCCCTGAAAGCCAGTTCTTCGGTGCCGATGGGGACGGCCATAAGAATTACATTCTATTCCAAGCGCGAATACACTCCTGCCTTCGGACTTCCCGACGTGCTGCGGGTTTGCTAAACCTTCCACGGTCTTGCCTTCAATCTTCACAACAACTTACATGCGGGAGCAAGTGCTCTCAAATGGGGTGAGCGTGCCTCATTCGGGTGAAAGAGGAACTCCTTCCCTCCGAAGCGATGTGGGTGAAACGAGATACTTGGCCACGCCGACACTTCCTCTTCCAGTCTTCTCAGATGCTTCATGATCCAAACTCCATTACTTATTTCCTTTTTTCGATGCCTGAGCGTGATCGCTCGATTCAGCAACCTCACATCGGCTCCACTCATCCAAGAAGATCATGATCACTGGAGTTGTATCGAAGGAGAAAACTATGACTCGCGAGGCCAGATTGATGCCTGCTTGGCATCCGATTCACGGGATCAAAATGGATAAGGGAACGGTTTTCTCATTCAGCCATGATCTAAATTTGACCGAGGAGAATCTGCAATGATGTTCCCGACGATACCGCCTGAAGTATTGCTGGCGATCTGGCTACCCTTGGCCGGATGTGTCATGGCGCTGTGCTTGTATGACGAAGAAGAGGATGAAGGTGGCACTCCGTAGGGAGGAGTCGAAGTTATTTCTGTTGGAAGTGAAAGTCAGGCTCAGTTTGGGATCGAAATGCGTATCTCAGCAGATCAGCTTGTGCTTCTACCGGGAGGCGTAAGGCCCGGTTAATCGAGCACAAGATCAACTCGCCAGTGCGATGTCTTTCTGTCGAGAAGCTAACGCAGCTAAGCAATAGCCCTTCCTGCCGCATTGACGCGATGAAATCACTCCCAGAGGGGCCACCATGAACTGTTGCTGGGAACGTAACAGGTATCACTTTTCCCTCTTTGCTGATATGCAGCGTCATCGTTGCCCAGCAGCTATGGCAGAGCCAGTAATATTCCGGCTCATGGGATTGGACAATCTCAGAGTTGGGTCAGCTTCCAGTCGAAAGAGCGTCCCCTCCTCCAAATGGCGAAAGGCAGTGGAACACGAAGGGTTGGTACACTTGGCGACCATAACAGCACGCCATCCGCGCCAGTAGGTATTTCCCAGTCTTCTCCCCCATCCCACAGGGGTCTGTGACGTAGGGGGTACCTCATTGTGACTGGACGCACGACAGTGCCGATTGTCTTGGGTAGAGTTGGGGTCAACCCTATGAAACGTGCCGTAGTGAAGATGCCTTGGGACAGAAGCTGGGGACTTGTCTCGACGAAATCCAGCATCCACCGCTGGTCACCCGCTTCCGCTTGCCCGGAGGGTGGTCGTTCCCGCTCGGCATTTTTTTTTCTTCGCGCGGATGCAGTTTTCGTTGCACCTTTTGCCAGACTACTGCGTTTGCGCCGAAGCCAAAGGAAATTTCTCTGGCGTGTTTGGATCGAGTGCTGCATTTCTATGTCCAACACCGCATTCACTTTGTCCTTCTGCTCGACGAGAATTTCGGCAACCTTCCATCGCATGCAGATGCCGTCATCGAGTTATTGGCGCGCCACCGAGTCCGCTGGCTCGTGCAGTCGCGTGTGGACCTGCTCCTTCGGAACTTCAATGACTGGCGGCGGTGCGGCATGGAAGGCGCGCTATTCGGCATCGAGAGTCTTCACCAGGACATCCTGAAGCAGATGCACAAGAACGAGAAAGCACAAGCTGCGTTTGAACTCGCCCAGCGACTCGACCGCGCCGGGCTGTATGCTCAAGGTTATTACATCATCGTCTGGAACCACCCACATTGCGCGCCCGGCGTGCTGGAATCTCTACTCGAACAGGGCTTCCACGCCTGCTATGGAAAAAACTGGCTGGTGCGGAGGACGAAAAAGTTCCTCTCCATGAGGAGAGCTCAAAAAGATATTTCCAGCGTATTACTGGGTCCGGTACGCTCGCGATGGCCTCCTCGGCCCGCCTGCCCTATCTTGTAGGGCAAGTGCTGTCTACAGACCAGCAGGTCCGCAGCGCCGCCTGAGGCATCCTTCGGTTGGGATGCGAGCATTCCTGACGCCGTGGCGACTTCCCCTGAATCACGCGCAATCGAGAAGTAATGCCGCCGGATTAGTACCGAGAAACGCCCTTGCATTGACTGATCGGAGCAGATTCCGGGCAGTACCGACATTCTAGCTCGTAACTGCAGCGTTATCGGAAGTTGCCATGAGTTTGGTGTCCCTACAACCAACCGATTTTGCAGCGTCGAAACCGCGGGGTCTGTGCTTTCCAGACGGACTGGATTTCGAGTTTCTACAGTGAATTAATGATGCTTTATTTTTTCTTTTCGGCGGCAGTTCTTACCGCCGGTTCGGCGGGCTTGTCTGCTGGGAAATTCGCGCTCAAATAGTCGACAAACCTATCCTGATCGGCGGGGTCAACGAGTGCGCCCCACTTGACCATTTTGTCGACTTCCTTGGCCCAGACTACTTTGCTGAGACGCTGCTGCAGAATGATGCGCGACTCGTGGCACTCCGTGCATGCCGTGGTCACTTTGGCTTGTGCCGCGCCTGCGGGAAGGCTGGGCGACTGCGCCGCAGCGACCGATCCACAAAATACCGCAACCGCGAGACTCAATCCCCTATGCTTGAACATGGATTTTCACCCGATCGATGGCGTTGTAGAGATAGCCGCTGGGATTCCAGACCCCCGTTTGCGGCTGGGTGCGACCCTGATTGTCGGTGGCACGAGACA